>JADHED010000020.1_pt1 | contig 226056 bp, 198 predicted proteins | sample 8952041 | NCBI WGS metagenome assembly JADHED01 (sample SAMN16124423, study PRJNA663239) | bioreactor sludge metagenome | isolation source: sludge (control) | place: India:Bengaluru | collected 2018-09-08
ATGCACTCTTGGCCCGACTCATTGGCTACGTCGCACTTCGTACTTGAATCCGCCATCCTTTTCGCTGCATTCCAGCGTCGAATGGCCACAATATGCTACAAAATTTGAAGTTGTCAAGATTCCGCGAGCCGACCCGCTTCAGCGCCGATCCACCATCGCATGTGCGATGGTGCCCAGGTCCACGTACTCCAACTCGCTGCCGGCCGGCACACCACGCGCCAGCCGCGTCACCTGCAAGCCCCGCAGGCGCAGGGCCTCGCCGATCACGTGTGCCGTGGCTTCCCCCTCGGCCGTGAAGTTGGTCGCCAGGATCACCTCGCGCACCGCACCGTCGGTGGCGCGATCGAACAGCTTCTGCAAGCCGATTTCCTTCGGGCCGATGCCGTCGAGCGGGCTGAGTTTTCCCATCAACACGAAATACAGGCCACGAAAAGCGCCGGTTCGCTCCACCGCAGACTGGTCAGCCGGCGTCTCGACGACGCACAGCTTGCTGTGATCGCGCCCGGCGTCCAGGCAGGTGGCGCAGATTTCGGCCTCGGTGAAAGTGTGGCAGCGTGCGCAATGCCGGATCCGATCGGTCGATTCGTGAAGGGCGCGAGCCAGGGTCCTGGCGCCGTCGCGGTCGTGCTGCAACAGGTGAAACGCCATGCGCGAGGCCGATTTCACCCCGACACCGGGCAGGCGGCGCAACGCCTGGATCAGTGCATCAAGGGCATTGGCGTCGGACATGGCAGAAGACGGCCTTCGTCGGTGCGACCGGTGTCAGCAGCCCAGCCCGGCGGGCGGGTGGAACAGGTGTGCCCCGCGATCCCGGCGGCTCAGAACGGGAATTTCATGCCCCCGGGCAGGCCGGGCATGCCGGCCGTGAGCTTGCCCATTTTTTCCTGGGACGTTTCCTCGGCCTTGCGCACGGCTGCGTTGAACGCGGCGGCGACCAGGTCTTCCAGCATGTCCTTGTCATCGGCCAGCAGGCTGGGGTCGATCGTGACGCGTTTGACATCGTGCTTGCAGGTCATCAGCACCTTGACCAGGCCGGCGCCGGATTCGCCCTCCACTTCGATGAAGGCGAGTTCGTCCTGCGCCTTCTTGAGGTTGTCCTGCATGGCCTGGGCCTGCTTCATGAGGCCGGCGAGTTGTCCTTTGTTGAACATGGGTTTCCTGTGTTGGGTGATAAAACAATTACAGCGGTTTGATGCTGCCGGGCACGATTTTCGCGCCAAAGTCGCGCATCATCGCCTGCACGAAGGGGTCGGTCTGGATCAACGCCTCGGCTTCGCGCAGCTTTTCGGCGGCCGCCCGGGCGTTGCGGCGCGCCGGGCTGTCGGTCACGCGCCCGACTTCGATCACCAGCCGCGCCGGATAACCCGCCGTCTTGAGCGCCTGGAGCAACCGTTCGCGGGTGCCGCTCTGGTTCAATGACTCTCGTTCGATGCGCAACAGCCAGTCATCGCCATCGCGCGCCACCAATTGAGACTGCAAGGCCAGCTCGCGCGCCAACGCGGAAATAGCCTCGCTTTCGATCAACCGCCCCACCAGCGTATGCCAGAAGTCACCGTCATCGCGAGCGGCGGGATCACCGGGGGGGGCGCCGAGGGGGTCGCCAGCGACGGTCTGCGCCAGGGCGGGCACCTGCGGTTCGGTCTGTTCCCGCACCGGAATAGCTACGATTTCAGTAGCGGCTGGTGGCCGACTGACGCCGGGAGGTGTCTGTTTTTCCTGCGAAACGACCGCCGGCGGGGCCGGATCGATCACCGGAAGGGTCTGCCCGGGGGGCACAGCGTCAGGGTGGCGCCCCAGCGACCGCCCCGGCTGCTGAACCGCCGAGGGCGTGACCGCCGCAGGTCGGGCTGGCTGCGCTGCGGGTACTGCGGCGCGGGTGGCAGCCCCGGCAAGGTCAGGTTTCAGAGTTTTTTTTTCCACCGGCCGGTGTGGTCTGTCGGGCTGGAAGGCCAGCAGGCGCAGCAGCACCATCGTCAACGCGGCGTACTCATCGGGCGCCAGGCCCAGCTCGCCCCGGCCATGCAGACACAGGCTGTAGAGCAACTGGGTCTGGTCCGCCGGCAGGGCCGCCGACAGGCGTGCGGTTTCTGCCGCGTCGGGATCGGTGGCGTCCTCGCCCGCCATGCCGGGCACGGCCTGCAGCACAGCCATGCGCTGCAGCACGGCGGTCATTTCTTCCAGGGTCGAGGCCGCGTTCAGGCCGTTCAGGCGCAGGGCTTCGGCGATTTCCACCACGGATCGGCCATCGCCCCGAGCCAGTGCATCGATGAGCCGGAACACGTAGGAGCGGTCCACCGCACCCAGCATCCGGCGCACCAGGGATTCCTGCAGCTGGCCCGAGCCGAAGGCAATGGCCTGGTCCGTCAGGCTCAACGCATCACGCATCGAGCCCCGGGCCGCACGAGCGATCAGCCGCAGCGCCTGAAGATCCGCCAAAACCCTTTCGTTGGCCAGTACCGCTTGCAGGTGCTCGAGCACGGTCTCGGGCGCCATCGGACGCAGGTTGAACTGCAGGCAGCGGCTCAGCACCGTCACCGGCACCTTTTGCGGATCGGTGGTGGCCAGCACGAACTTGAGGTACTCGGGCGGCTCTTCCAGCGTCTTCAGCATCGCGTTGAAAGCGTGGTTGGTGAGCATGTGCACTTCGTCGATCATGAAGACCTTGAAGCGTCCCTGCACCGGCTTGTAGACGGCCTGCTCCAGCAGGGACTGGACCTCGTCAACACCCCGGTTTGAGGCGGCATCGAGTTCGGTGTAATCGATGAAGCGGCCTGCGTCGATGTCCTGGCAGGCCTGGCACACGCCACAGGGGGTGGCGGTGATGCCGCCCTGCCCGTCCGGCCCCTGGCAGTTGAGTGATTTGGCCAGGATGCGCGAAACCGTCGTCTTGCCCACGCCCCGGGTGCCCGTGAACAGATAGGCGTGGTGCAGCCGCTGCGAAGTCAAGGCGTTGGCCAGGGCCTGCACCACATGCTCCTGACCGACCATTTCAGCGAAATTCCGGGGCCGGTACTTGCGGGCGAGCACGAGATAGGACATCGCGCCATTCTACGAGGCGGCATTGCGGGTAGGCGGATCGGCCAGCCCGCCGAAATGGCCCTGCAGTTTAGGGAAGCCCTTCCAGAATCGACACCTGTGGCGCCACATCCACCCCGAGACCAGAGAATCGCTGTATGCTGCAATGCACAAAAACAGAAGTCCGGTTTGCCCCTCTTCCTGCCCGCACGGTGCCAGAAGAGCGGAACAGACCCCTGGTTTTCTATGTTGCAACAGTTTGATTGCCCGGACTTTCCGGATACCGCCAACGTACTGGCGGGCGCAGACCCCGAAACCGCAGCGCTGGTCCATGCGCTGGCCGGATGTTGCCATCCGAAGGCGGCGCGCCTGTTGGCGCGTCTGGGTGAGCATCCCGACGCGGATGCACGCGTGCTCTTGCGTGCGGACGTGCTCCAATTGCTCACACTGACCTTTGGGCGCGCCGAAGCCTTGCGTCGCCTACAATAGAGCCCGACGGGCCTTCCCGCATGGTAAAGCGGCCAACCGGGTCAGGTGGGGAACCAAGCAGCCCTAACTGTGGAGCCAGTGCCGGGGTCAAGGCTCGTCACCCTCCCTTCTGCGCCCCCTCACCGTGCCCCAGGCTGGCCCCTTGAGCGCGCGCCAACGCCCACTCCCGGTGATTACCCTCAATTGTCAAATACCTGACAGTCAATGAAGATCGGGGCGTCTTAACCTTTCGTTTTGCCAATTGGCGCGCCTGCACCCACTCTTAGCCCACGGTTCGCGCACCATCGTCCAACCGAATGTCATCCAGGCCCTGCCCGAGCGGGTCTGACCCGCCCCATCACGAGGTACCCCATGTCCGCCATTCCCCTGTTTGCCGAGACCCCCGTCGAGCTGATCCGCAACGAACTGGAGCAGACGCTGCAGCTTCAGCGTGACGCGTATTTCGCCCACCCTTACCCCAGTCTGGACGAACGCAAGGCCGACCTGCGCAAACTGCAGGCCCTGCTGCGCGACCACCGTGAGGCCATCCTGGACGCGATCAGCGCGGACTATGGCAATCGCTCGCGCCACGAAACGCTGTTTGCCGAGTTCTACGGCGTCATCGACGGCGTGGAACACGCGATCAGCCACCTCCGGAAGTGGATGAAACCCCAGCGCCGAAGCATCGACCTGAAGAATTTTTTTGGCGCGAGCAACCGGGTCATCCCCCAGCCAGTAGGTATCGTGGGCCACATCGTGCCGTGGAACTTCCCCATCTTCCTGTGCTTCGGCGGGCTGACCTCGGCCTTCGCGGCCGGCAACCGCTGCATGGTCAAGATGTCGGAAAACTCCCGCAACCTGGCGCGCCTGCTGATCGAGAAAGCGCCAGCCTACTTCCCCAAAGACAAGCTGGCGTTCTTCGACGAAACCGGCGGTGTCGGGATTGAGTTTTCCAAGCTCAGGTTCGACCACATTCTCTTCACCGGCTCGGGGCAGACTGGTCGCGCCGTGATGGCTGCGGCTTCGACCAACCTCTGCCCCGTGACCCTGGAACTGGGTGGCAAAGCCCCGGCGCTGATCTGCGACGACTTTCCGTTGGTCAAGGCGACGGAACGCATCACCTTCTTCAAGTACTTCAACGCCGGCCAGATCTGCACCACGGCGGACCATGTGTTCGTCCCACAGCACAAAGTGGATGAGTTCGTCGAGATCGCGCGTCGCACGGTGTCGGCCCGCTACCCCTCGCTGGACAGCCCGGACTTCACCTCGGTGATCGATGATCGCGCCTTCAACCGTATCACCCGCGCCCTCGAAGAAGCCCAGGATCGCGGCGCGACCCTGGTTCAGCTCGTGCCGGGACCGAAATGGGACGCGGCCACGCGCAAGATATCGCCGCACATCGTGCTGAACGCGCCCGCCGACTGCGAACTGCGCACGCGCGAAATCTTCGGGCCGGTACTGCCCGTGATCCCATACACGGCGGTGGAGGACGTGGTGCGTGCCATCAATGCCGGTCCACGCCCGCTGGCGTTCTACCCGTTCAGCAACGACAAACGGCTGATCCATGACCTGATCCATCGCGTCATGTCCGGCGGGGTGACGGTCAACGACATCGTGTTGCACACCGGCCAGCACGACATGCCCTTCGGTGGCATCGGCGACAGCGGCATGGGCCACTACCACGGCTACGAGGGCTTTGTGACCTTTTCCAAGTTGCGCCCCGTGTTCTACCAGGCGCCGTTCAGCGCCATCAAGTTCCTGTGGCCGCCCTATGGCAAGTTCGCCACCAAATACCTGGATTTCCTCACGCGCTGAGCCAGGCCGCATCCCGGGTGAATCCAAGGCGCCCGGCGTAGGAAAAGAGGTCGCGAATTCGACAACGGGCGAAAACCGGTCGACAATAGACTCGAACCGTTGTCGATCGCACGATCCCCAACTGACTCGCAAGGAGGAGGAAGCCCATGAAAACCCTGAATCTGCTGGCATTGACCATCGCCTGCGCTGTCTCCGCGAGCGCTTCGGCAGCGTGCTTCACCGTCCTGGGCAAGGACGGCCAGACCATTTTCCAATCCGACACGACACCCGTTGACCTGTCGATGCCGTTGCACGAAACCGTGCCGGCACGCTTCGGCCCCGGCGCTTCGATGGTCTTTTCGATGGACACCTTGGCCACCGATTGCATTCCGGTCGGTGCCAAGAGCGAGGCCCAAGCGAAGCGGGGCGACGATGTGATGTCCACCGTGTTCGCCAACGTGCGGCCGTTGCAGCGCATTTCCAAGGACACCGACACAGCCGTACCGGCGATGACCTTCCCTGGTCCTGGGCCCGAGCCTTCGGCCAAAACCAGCCAGCGTTATTGAAGCGAGGGTTCAACCGGGTCTGACGCCAGCGCCGCGCAGGGCAATGGACTTCGCTTGATCTGGTATCTGACCGCTGGCGCGTTGGCCGCTTCAACCGACCAGGCTCGCCCTTCCATCCGCATCGATGGCGCCATCCAGGGCGTCCAGCAAGGCCTTCCTCGCCTTGAGCTTGGTGTTGCGGTGCGCCACCGCGTTCAGTTTTTTCAACTGTTGTGCCATTTCCATCGCGGTCGTCATGAGTTGATCCGGCGCCACGACCCGGTCCAGGAAACCCGCTTCCATCGCAGCCTGCGGTGCAAACATCTCGGCGTTGATCACGCTGCGCTGGAAGGCCGCCGGGCTCAGGCGGTCGCGCGCCAGCAGGATGCCGACGTGGTGCATCGTCATGCCGATCTGCACCTCGTTCAATCCGATGAGGAAGTTGCCTTCCGCACCCAGCCGGTAATCCGAGGCCAGCAACAGGAACGCGCCCTTGGCCACCGCATGGCCGCCGCAGGCCACGATGATCGGCTGGGGATGGGCCAGCATGCGCCGGGTCAACATTGAGCCGGCGGTGACCAGCGCGATTGCCTGCTCCGGACCTTTCATCATGACCTTGAGGTCGTAGCCACCCGACAGGATGCCGGGCTGACCGGTCAGCACCACCATCGCGCCGGCTTCCTGCGCGCGGTCCAGCGCCGCGTTGAGCGCCGCCAGAACCTCGGGGGACAATGCATTGACCTTGCCGTTGTTCAGGGTAATGACGGCGATGCCGTCATTCAGCGTAAAGCTCACCAGTTCGTTCATGGGTTTTCCTGTTGACAGTTGAATTGACAAGCCAGCCTGATACCAGCCGGGTTGCCCTTGGCGCAAGCCCTTGCAAGACTCACCTGGGCAGTTTCAGTCCTTGAACGACGGCGCGCGCCTGGCCATGTTGGCCGACATGGCCTCGGTCAGGTCTTTGCTGTGCAGCATGGCCGCGTTCCAGGTGGCGATGTAGTTCAGGCTGTCGGCCACGCTGTGGTCGCGGGCGTAGTTCAACATTTCCTTGGTGCCGCGGATGGACAGCGGCGACTTGACGGCAATGGTGGCTGCGATGGCCTGCACCCCGGCATACAAGGCCTCGCGGCTGTCGAACACCCGATTGACCAATCCGATCTCGCGCGCCTCGACCGCGTCGAACTGGCGTCCCGTGTAAGCCAGCTCGCGCGTGATGCCCTGGCCCACCAGCTTGGGCAGGCGCTGCAAGGTGCCAACGTCCGCGACCATGCCGATGTCGATCTCCTTGATGGTGAAGAAGGCGTCGCTGGCGCAATAACGCATGTCGGCGCAGGTGATGAGATCGATGCCACCACCGATGCAACCGCCCGCAACAGCCGCCAGCACCGGCTTGCGGCATCGCTCCAGGCTGGTGAGCGTGTCCTGCAGGTCCAGGATGACGCGCCGCAGCTTTTCGCGCATGCGGCCGTCGCAGTCGTCGGCGATGTCGCTGCCGAGCCCCATCATCATCTGCAGGTCGATGCCGGCACAGAAATACTTGCCCTCACCGAGCAGCACCGCCACGCGGGCTTCGGGCGTCTGATCCACCCAGGTGAAAGCCTGGCGGATTTCCTGCCACATGGCGGCATTCATCGCATTGGCTTTTTCGGGCCGGTTCAGGCGTACGGTGGCGACGTAGTCACTCAGGGTGACGGCAAGGGTCTCAAAAACAGGGATTTTGCTCATGATTTGAATCCTTTTTGGCCACTTCCCAGCGCGGGATGGCCATGAGATGCTATCAAAATATTAGTTTCCTGATCAGGCACGGGCGCCCGACATCGCCGCAAGGTAAGGTGCCAGGCTTTTGGCCATCTCCTCGCCCAAGGCCTGCAGGCCGCTTATCGGGCGCACCATAACCTCGAAGTCGACGATCTTGCCATCGGCGTCGAAACGGATCTGGTCGATGCCCTTGAGCTCCTTGCCGTTGACCTTGGCGCTGAACTCCAGGACCACGCTCATCCCATCCTCGCTGGTGTAGTGGCGATGGTAGGTGAAGTCCTCGAACACCTTGGCCACCGTGCCAAGGATGAGCGTCACCGCCTGCGCGCTGGGATAGGGCGTATGCGCCATCGGCGAGCGGAACACCGCCTTCGGATGCAGGATCGAGGGCAATTCGCTGAGGTTGGCCTGGGCCACCATCGCGTGCCAGGCCTTCAGGCTTTCCTGCACGGCGGCAGGCGCCTGATGCGAGGCGGTCGGCGCGGCGGGCGCGGCAGCCACGGGATTCAGGTCGATGCGCAGCGCAAGCTCGGTACCCTGCTTGATGGCCCGTTTGGCATCCAGTTCGGCGGCCTTGTCGGCGCCGCCGATCAGGTGCACCCGAACGCCGCGTGCCTCCAGGGCAGCCTGCAGTTCGCGGTTGGGCTCCTGCCCCGCGCAGACGATGATGTTGTCAACGGGCAGCGTCATGTCCTTGTCGCCCACACTGATGTGCAGGCCGGTGTCGTCGATCCTGCGGTAGGTAACGGCCGGAATCATTTCGACCCCGCGGCTCTTCAGGCCCGTGCGGTGGATCCAGCCCGTGGTCTTGCCCAGGCCGTCGCCCACTTTGCTGGCCTTGCGTTGCAGCAGGTAGATCTTCCGCGGGACCTCGTCGATGTGCGCCTCGACCAGTCCGCCCCGAGCGGCACCCGTGGTGTCGACACCCCATTCCCGGAAGAACAGGGCCTGGTCCAGGCTCGGGCTCCTGCCCTCCACGAGCAGGTATTCCGAGACATCGAAGCCGATGCCGCCAGCGCCGATCACGGCCACCGTCTTGCCCACCGGCTTTTTGTCCCGCAGCACATCCAGGTAGCCCATCACCTTGGGATGACGGATGCCCTCGATGTCGGGCAGGCGCGGACTGATACCGGTGGCCAGCACCACATGTTCGAATCCCGCCTGCACCAGGTCGTCTGGGCCGACCCGCTGGCCCAGCTTGACCGTCACGCCGGTCTGCTTGAGGCGCTCGCCGAAGTAGCGCAGCGTCTCGACAAACTCTTCTTTCCCGGGAATCTGCTTGGCCACGTTGAACTGGCCACCAATCTCGCTGGCCGCATCGAACAGTGTCACGTCCAGCCCGCGCTGGGCGGCTTCAGTGGCAAACGCCAGGCCGGCGGGACCCGCGCCCACGACCGCGATGCGTTCTTTGCGCGCCAGCGGCACCGGCACCAGCAGGGTCTCGTGACAGGCCCTGGGGTTGACCAGGCAGGAGGTGATCTTGCCACCGAAGGTGTGGTCCAGACAGGCCTGGTTGCAGCCAATGCAGGTGTTGATGTCCTGTGCCCTGCCCGCAGCCGCTTTGTTGACGAAATCCGGGTCCGCAAGGAAGGGCCGCGCCATGCTCACCATGTCGGCGTTGCCCTCGGCCAGCACCGCCTCGCCCACCTCGGGCGTGTTGATGCGGTTGGTGGCCACCAGCGGGATGCCCACCTTGCCCTTGAGCTGTTTCGTCACCCAGGCGAACGCCGCGCGCGGCACTTTGGTGGCGATGGTGGGAATGCGCGCCTCGTGCCAGCCGATACCGGCGTTCAGGATGGTGACACCTGCGGCTTCCAGCGCCTGGGCCAGCTGCACCACTTCCTCTTGCGTAGAGCCACCTTCCACGAGGTCCAGCATGGACAGGCGGAAGATGATGATGAAGTTGGCGCCCACGCGTTGGCGGGTGCGGCGCACGATCTCCAGCGGGAAGCGGATGCGGTTCTCGTAGCTGCCGCCCCACTCGTCGTCGCGGTGGTTGGTGTGCGCGGCGATGAACTCGTTGATCAGGTAGCCCTCGGAGCCCATGATCTCGACGCCGTCGTAGCCGGCGCTCTGGGCCAGCGCGGCGGCGTTGGCGTAGTCGTCGATCGTCTGGCGCACCTCGTCACCGGTCAGCGCGTGCGGGCGGAACGGGCTGATCGGCGCCTTGACCGCGCTGGGCGCCACCAGTTCGGGGTGGTAGGCGTAACGTCCGAAGTGGAGGATCTGCATGCAGATCTTGCCACCGGCGTCGTGCACGGCCTGCGTGACGACCTTGTGTTTCGCGGCCTCTTCCGGCGTCGTCATCGCAGCGCCGCCGGGCATGGGGCGGCCACGTTCGTTGGGTGCGATACCGCCGGTCACGATCAGGCCCACGCCGCCACGGGCGCGCTCGGCGTAGAAGGCCGCCATGCGCTCGAAGCCCTTCGGGGCTTCCTCCAGGCCAACGTGCATCGAACCCATCAGCACCCGGTTCTTGAGTGTCGTGAAGCCCAGGTCCAGGGGCGCGAGCAGGTGGGGATAGACAGTCATGGCAATTCCTTCAGATGAAATGGGCGAGGGAAGACGGTACAACTATGCAACCAGTTGCACAAAAGTGTAGGTGGCTTTTCAAATTTATGCAACTGGTTGCATAGTTGAATCGCCTTGCTTAGACTCGGGAGCATGTCGCTTGCCCACGCCGTGCTCACCTCCTTGCTCGAAAAGGCCTCGTCCGGCTACGACTTGGCGCGCCGGTTTGACAAATCGATCGGCTACTTCTGGCATGCGACGCACCAGCAGATCTACCGCGAACTGGCGCGCATGGAAGCGGCCGGCTGGGTGGCCGCCAGCACCCCGGCCGATGCCGGCAAGACCCGCAAGAAAGAATACCGCGTGCTGGACGCCGGGCGCGCCGAACTGGCACGCTGGGCCCAGGAACCGGCCCTGCCGATGGACCTGCGCGACGAATTCACCGTAAAGCTGCGCGCGGACGCGGTGCTCGGCGAGATCGATCTCGCGCCGGAGCTGCGACGCCACATCGCCTTGCACGCCGAACGGCTGGCTCAATACCGTGCCATCGAGGCGCGCGACTTCGCCCCCGGCAGGGCCCTGAGCCGCGCCCAGCGGATCCAGTCCATGATCCTCAGGAAAGGCATCCTGTACGAGCAAGGTGAAATCGACTGGGGGCGGGACATGCTGGCGGTGTTGCTGGCGCCGGATCAGGCCAGGCCCAGCACCAGCCCGTAGTGGCGCCGCTCAATCGGCCGCACCAGTTTGAGTGCGCACGCGTCGCTTGCACCGGCCTGCTCCAGCAGCCTGAGGAGCCGGTCGCGGGCTTCGCCGTCGCACGCAGCGAGCTGCTGCTGAAAGCGGCCGAAATGCCACAGCGTCTGCGGGGCGCTGACCCGCTCCACCGTGCAGCCCCGCCAGCGGTAGGCAATGGGGCCCACGTGCGGATGCACGCGCTTCTTGCCATCCAGGGCCACGAACGCGCCTTCATTCAACTCCGGATGCGCCGTCGCCCAGGTGTTGAAGGCCTGGGCATTGGCCAGCAGCTCGGGCGTCCAGTCGCGGAAGACCAGCGCCAGCAGCGGCAACAAGGTGGCCGGCACGCGATCTTCGGCGTCGAAGGCTGCCGGTACATGCGGAAATTCGCCATCGGCAATCGCCGCCAGGTTCATGCGCTCGATCCAGCGCGCGACATTGGGTGCGCGCAGGCGCAGACGTTGTGAGGGCGAGGGGTCACGCCCCAGGTGTGCGAACAGCGGCGCCATGAAGCCGAAGTCAGCCAGGCTGGGATGGCCGCCCAGCAGGTAGGGCCCATGCTGGAAATGCTCGTCGAGCACGTCCAGCAGGTCGACAAATTCCGCTTCGATGGCCTCAGCCGTGTGGGCGTTGGACCCCAGCGGCCCCAGCATGCTGCTGAAGTAGTTCACCATGCGGGCACCGGCCTGGTCGCGTGCGACCTTGTCGGTACCGAGGTAAGAGGCGCGGCCGAACTCCGCCTGCAGAAAGCTGCGCTGAAGGGATATGTGGGGTTCGGCCCAGCGGAAATGCATGGCCATGGCCAGCAGGTGTTCACTGCCATAGGCATCCAGCAGCCAGGTCAGCGCCCGCAGCACCGGCGTCGCCGGAATCATGGAGCGATCGGGCAAGCGCCGTTCCATCGCCTCGATGATCTCGGTGGAGTCCTGCAGGATGTCGCCGTCCGGCGTCTCCAGCACCGGCGTCACCCCCAGGCCGACCACGGGGCGGATGCGCGACTGAAAGTCCGGATGCGAGGCATAGAACTCCCGGTACGGAACTCCCTTCTTGATCAGGTAGGACCGCACCTTGCCGGTATACAGCGACAGCGCACCGCCCCACAAGGTGCAGGTATCAGCACCCGGTCGCGTGTCCATCATGGTCAGCCCAGGTCCAGGGGTACGAAGTCCGCCTTCGGCTGCCCGCAATCGGGACAGCCCCAGCCATCAGGAATGTCCGCCCACCGTGTGCCCGGCCCGAAGCCCTCGGGCGGACACCCTTGTGCTTCGTCGTAGATGAAACCACACAGCTCACAATGCCAGACGGTGGCCGCATCCGAGGCACCCGTCAGGGCTGCCGGGGCGCTCACTGGGTAAGCTCCATGCTTCGCATTGCGGTGCGAGCTTGCTTGGGGCGGCCCGATGCTGTGCTCATGCCGCCACCTCCTGCGTGTTCTGCAGGCCAAAGCGCCGCCGCAGCAGGTCTTCCTTGCCCGGCTGAAAGCTGATGCGCGAGGCATCGCCGCCCACCGCGCGCACCAGACGCCGGTCCATCAGCGCGTACCACAGCGGCGGGATGTAGCAGACGATGAACATGCCCATGTAGCCGTTGGGCAGCTCCGGCAGGTTCTCGAAATGGCGCAACGACTGGTAGCGCCTTGTGGGATGGGCGTGGTGGTCCGAGTGCCGCTGCAGATGGAACACGATCCAGTTCGAGAACACGTGGTTGCTGTTCCAGGAGTGGTGGGGCTGGCAGCGTTCCACCCGGCCGTCCGCCCCGGTGCGGCGCAGCAGGCCGTAGTGCTCGATGTAGTTGGCCGAGGTGAGCTGGAAGTTGGCCCAGAAGGCGATCAGCACGCAGAACAGCAGCGCCTTGGGCCCGAACGCCAGCGCCAGCGCGGCCCAGAACAGCAACGTCATCACGGCCGGCTGCAGGATTTCATTGTGCAGCGACCAGACCGGCTGCCCCGTGCGCTTCAGGCGGTCACGCTCCAGACCCCAGGCGCGCTGGAGCGCGCCGGGCATTTCGCGCCAGACGAAGGTGTAGATGTTCTCGCCCATGCGTGACGACGCCGGATCGGCCGGCGTGGCCACGTCGCGGTGGTGGCCACGGTTGTGTTCGATGAAGAAGTGCCCGTAGCCGGTGGGTGCCAGGGCGATCTTGGCCAGCCAGCGCTCCAGCGCATTGTTCTTGTGACCCAGTTCATGGCCGAGGTTGATGCCGAAGCCGCCACACAGGCCGGCGCCGAGGATCAGCGCCAGCTGGGTGTGCCAGGGCAGCTCGTGGGTGCACAGATACGCCACCGTGCCGGCAAACACCAGCCAGAGGATGGGCACCACGGCGTAGGTGATGTAGCGGTAGTAACGGTCAGCCTCCAACGCGGGGACGGCCGATTCGGGCGGGTTGCTGCGGTCTTCGCCAAGCACCAGGTCCAGCAGCGGGACCACGAGGTAGAGAAAAGCGATCGGCAGCCAGGCCCAGGCGTTGACACCGGTCCATTCGATCAGCAACGGGCCGCTGCCGACCAGAAACGGAACGAAGACCGAGAGCAGCCAGGCGTAGCGCTTGCGGTCCACATAGGGCTCTGCCTGCGGCAGTGTGTGTGTCGTCATGGATGTCTCCTGATGGGTTGTGGAAGAAGTTTCGCCGCATCCGACCCCAAAGACCATGGCGCAAAGCGGCGATGATTCGTCATGAAGTGACACGGCATGCGATGCCGGATCGGCGCCGGCGGCGTCAACCGCCATGGAAGACGGGCTTTCGCTTGCCGAGAAACGCCGCGAAGCCTTCTTGCTGGTCATGGGTGCCGGCACAGCGAAGCACCGCCCGGCGCTCCTCGGCGAGCGCATCCTGGAGGCTGGCCGCGCCGGCGCCGACCACACACCGCAGGATGCCGGCGACGGCCAGCGGCGGCATGGCAGCCAGTTCCAGGGCCAGCGCGTGTGCGGCCGCCTTGAGCTGCCCCGCCGGATGCACGCTGTGGACCAGGCCGATCCGCAACGCCTCGGGACCATCGATCTTTCGCGCGCGCAGCATCAGGTCCAGCGCCTTGTCGCGCCCGACGCAGCGGGTCAGGCGTGCCGTGCCGCCCCAGGCGGGTACCACGCCCAGCTCCAGTTCCGGCAGGCCGATCGACGCACCGGTTTCGGCGGCCAACCGAAAGTGGCAGGCCAGCGGCAGCTCGAGCCCACCGCCCAGGCAGTACCCGAACAGCGTGGCAATCGAGGGCTTGTCCAGCGATTCGATCCTGGCGAGCACGCGCAGGCGCTGGTCCAGCAGCCGCTCCAGCGCCGGCCGGTCCGTCATCCGATCGGCCAGCTGCTTCAGGTCCATCCCGACCGAAAAGTTCTCGTCTCCGTCGGCGGTAAACACCAGGACCCGCACGCGGGGGTCGGTCGCCGCATCCTGTACCGCACGTTCGAGCGCGTCCATGTATTCGGTGCTCATGCGGTTCCAGGGTGCATCGGTGTTGGTCAGCGTGAGCACGCCCGCTTCCAGGCGAACCTGAAGGGGTGGCGGACGCATGAGCGGACCGTCAGGGGATGTTGGTTTCATCGGGAAAAGCCTCCTTTGCGCAGTCTCGTCGCCATGTGCCTCCTGCGCCACGCCGTAAAGCGGCACAATTTCGTCATCAAGTGACAAAGGCCACCATGACTTCCTTCGATCTCGGCGTCGACACACCGGTGCTCCAGCCGGCGTACGTGCGGCTGCTGTGTGAGGTCTTGCGCAAGAAGGGACTCGACCTGTCCGGGACGCTGGACGAAGTCGGTCTGGGAACCTGGGCGGCCTTGCAGGGGCGCGAAGCGCTGCTGTCGGTGCACCAGATCAGCGCCGTGGTCTCGGCGGCGCGTGCGGCCGGATTCGACGACCGCCTGGCGCTGGAGGTCGGAGCACTGCTGCAAGTGTCTGTCCACGGACCGCTGGGCTATGCCGTTGTGGCGAGTCCGCATCTGCTGGCTGCGCTGCAAGCCGTGCACCGCTACGCCTCGATCCGCAATGCCGCGATGCAGTTCGTCTTTCGCAACGGGCCCACGCACGGCATTCTGAGTGTGCGCGAGCGCGTGGATCTGGGCCCGTCGCGCACCTTCCTTCTGACCTGCGTGGCCCTCACGATCGCCCAGGTGGCCGCCGCCGTGCATGCAGGCGAAAGCAGCTTGCAGGCCGTGACCCTGCCTTTTCCCCGTCCGGTTTGGGCGGAGCAACTGGAAGCCCGCATGCGCTGCCGGTGTCAGTTCGACGCGGCCTACCTGGGCTTTCGCTGGACGGCCGAGGATCTGGCCCGGCCGAACTCGACCGCCGATCCACAGGCCTTTGGCGACGCCATGCGCAGCTGCGAGCAGCAACTCAACGCCCTGCAATCGCAGACCGTGTCCCAGAAAGTGCGTGCCTACCTGCTGGCTCACGAAAGCACCTGGCCCGAACTGCAGGAAGTCGCTCGCCGCTTTCTTGTTTCACCGCGCACCCTGATCCGGCGCCTCAAGGACGAGGGCAGCAGCTTTCAGGCGTTACGCGACGAGCTTCGGGCCGAGCGCGCCGAGTTCTACCTCACCCGGACCGGCCTGCCGATCGACGAGATCGCGCACCGGCTGGGCTACCGGGACACCAGCAACTTCAGCCGCAGCTTCCGGCGTTGGTTCGCGATGACGCCGGGGCAGATGCGCCACTCCGGCACGCGCAGGAACGACGCCGGATCACTACCAAATCAATAGCTGGTTGTGGCCGGCTGACGCTGGGAACGGCCACTTTTCACCAAAAAATGCGCTGCAGGACGCCGCAAAGGCGCCCTGCGCCGACTCTGAACGTGCTTCAACTCCAGCGCCGGTCGGCGGTGGCCCGTAGTCGATACCGGCAACCGCCAGGGCGACGATGGTGAACACCGAGGTGCGCGACGTGCGCTGCTCGAGCCGGTTGGCCTGTTGGCGGGTCAGTTTCTTGTACATCGGGGATACAGGACGTCGGGGACAGATCTGGCGAGATTCCCCGCCCCGGCCCGGCTCAGGCCAGCGGCGGAATCCGCAGCTTCTGCCCCGGGTAGATCTTGTCCGGATGGCTCAGCATCGGCCGGTTGGCCTCGAAGATCGCCGGGTATTTGTTGGCGTTGCCGTAGTACTTCTTGGCAATGGCCGAAAGCGTGTCGCCACGCACCACGTCGTGGTACTGCGACGGGTCGGCCGGCGTCGCCACCGACATCAGGTTCTCGACATCTTTGACGCCGCCGACGTTGCCGCAGCACAGCGTGACCTTTTCGCTCGCCTCCTCGGTGGGCGCCTCCCCTTGCACCGTCACCTTGCCGCTGGCGCCGTCGAACGAGACATACAGCCCGGTCACGCCGAGGTTCTGGACCTCGATGTAATCGCGGATCGCATGCGCGGCCTTGGTGTTGAGTTCGTCCAGCGACGGCGAAGCCTCGGCGGCGGCCTGCTCGACCTCCTTGCTGCCGAAGAGCTTTTCGCCGGCTTCCTTGATGAAACTGAAGAGGCCCATGATCGATTCCTGGTCGGTGGTTGAAGACACGCCGACTGTAACGCCAGGAGCCGGCTGCAACCGCGACGCCGTCCCGCCCGCTCAGGGTCGCGGCGGCCACTGGTCGAACAGGCTGACGCGAACGGGTTCGCCCCAGAGTTCGACAACGGCCGGTGTTCCCGCGTGCGGCCGGCCGGCGTCTGGCCCGCGCAGGTAGCCCAGACCCACACAGGCACCCGCGAGCGGGCTGTAACCGACCGAGGACAGCTCACCCGCGGGCTGCCCCTCCAGCACGATGGCCTCGCCGCCCCAGGCGTACACCGACGAATCGTCGAACACGACAGTCACGAGTTTCTTGCGCAACGGTCTGTCCCGGCTGGCCAGCAAGGCGTCCTTGCCGATGAACTCGGCGGACTTGTCCAGCTTCACGCTGAAGCCCAGCCCGGCCTCCCAAGGCGTCTCGTCGGGCCCCAGCTCGGCGCCCCAGGCGCGGCGTCCCTGCTCGATGCGAAGGGCGTCCAGCGCGTAATAGCCGGCGTTGCGCAGCCCCAGATCCCGACCGGCCCCGGTCAGCGTCAAGTACACGTGGCGCGTCATTTCGACCGGCACATACAGCTCGAAGCCCGGCCCGCCCACATAGCTCATGCGCGCGGCGCGCACGCGCGCGAATCCGACGTCGATCTCCTTGGTCCACGAGAACTTCAGGCCCTCGGGGCTCAGGTCGTCCGGACTCACGCGGGCCAGCAACTCGCGCGCGTTCGGCCCCATGACAGACAACACCCCGTACAGGGCCGACACGTCGGTCAGCGCCACATGCTCGTCAGGGCCGATGTGGCGTCCGATCCAGTCGAGGTCGCGCGTGGTCTGCGCCGAGCCGGTGACGATGAGGAACCGGTCCGCGGCCGTCCGCATCACCGTCAGGTCGCTCTCGATGCCCCCGCGCGCGTTCAGCATCGCGGTGTAGACCATCCGGCCCACGGGCACATCCATCTGATTGGCGCACAGGCGCTGCAGCACGGCCAGCGCATCACGCCCCTGGAGCAACAGCTTGGAAAACGAGGTCTGGTCGTACAGCGCCACCGATTCACGGGTGGCCTTCTGTTCCTCGATCATCCAGGGCAACCAGCCCGGCACACCGAGGGTGTCGTCGGGCCGGCGGGCACCGTCGGGCTTGAAATAGTTGACGCGTTCCCACCCGTTCTTCGTGCCGAATTCGGCGCCCTGTGCCGCGAGCAGGTCGTACAGCGGCGAGGTGCGCAAGGGCCGCGCGGTCACGAGCTCCTGCCGGGGCCAGCGCATCGCGTAGTGCAGGCCCAGCGTCTCGCCCGTCCGTTCCGCCAGCGCCCGGCGGTTGCCGGTGAAACCGCCAAAGCGGCGGATGTCCACGTCCCACACGTCCGTGCCGGGCTCGCCGCCGACGATCCATTCGGCCATCAGGCGCCCGGCCCCGCCGCTGTTGGCGATGCCGGCCGAGTTGAAGCCGGCGCAGACAAAGAAGTTGCGCAGCTCCGGCGCTTCGCCCAGGATGAAGTTGCCATCGGGCGTGAAGCTCTCCGGCCCGTTGAGCAGCATCTTGATCTCCGCCGTCTCCAGGCAGGGCGTGCGGTGCAGCGCGTTCGTCATGAGGATTTCGAACTGTTCCCAGTCTTCTCCCAGCAGCTCGAACTGGAAGGTGCTCGGGATCGGGTCCACCGTCCAGGGTTTGGCCTTGGGCTCGAAACCGCCCATGACCAGGCCACCGACCTCTTCCTTGTAATAGATGTAGCCGTCCGGGTCGCGCAGGACCGGCAGCATGGGGTGCACGCCGGGGATCTTTCCTGTGACGATGTAGAAATGCTCGGCCGAGTACAGCGGCACGTTCACCCCCGCCAGCCGACCGAGCTGGCGCGCCCACTGGCCGGCGCAATTGACCAGGGTCTCGCAGCGAACCATGTGCTCCGTGCCCTCGTGCAAGACCTGCACGCCGGCGACGCGGCCGTGCACCACCTCGACCGCCTGCACCTCGGCCCCTTCAACAACTCGCACGCCCCGGTTGCGCGCCCCCTTGGCCAGCGACATGCAGAGGTCGGCCGGGTTGGCCTTGCCGTCACCCGGCAGCCACAAGGCGCCTTGCAGGTCGTCGGTGCGCATCACCGGAAACCGCTCGCCGGCCTCGGCCGGTGAAATCTCGTGGCATTCCACACCGAAGCTGCGCGCGATCGCACGTTGCTTCTTCAGCATCTTCAGGCGTTGCGGCGTCCGTGCCACGCTGAGGCTGCCGCAGGCCTTCCACCCGGTGGCCAGGCCGGTCTCGGCCTCCAGCTGCGCGTACAGGTCGATGCCGTAACGGCTCATCTGCGTCATCGTGCGATTGGCCCGCAACTGGCCCACCAGACCGGCCGCATGCCAGGTCGTGCCACCGGTGAGCCGCCCCTGTTCCAGCAGCAACACGTCGGTTCGACCCTGTTTTGCCAGGTGATAGGCCACCGAACATCCGGCGATGCCACCGCCCACGATCACCGTCTGGACATGGCTGGGAAGGGTCATGGTTTCTTTTCTCCGTTCAAGGGCTCGTTCGCATCATGCACTGATCAATCGGTCAACGCCTTGCACACGGCACCGGGTGCGGCTCACGGTCCGCGCAGCCAGGTCGCGGCCCATCGACAGGCGGCGTCCAGGTTGGCCATCGCCGCCACGCCGGGCGACTCGCCCAGTTCAAACCGCTCGCCGCGGATGGCGAGCTGGGTGCACGGCGGTGGCGGCATTCCGTGCAGGTCCACAAAGACCTGCATCAAGGCCTGGGGCGACAGGGCATGCGTGGTGAGGCTCGCGTCCCGCGCCGGCTGCAAGGGGGTCACGTCAAACGGACCGGCGCAAGCCACGCTGGCGTCGACGAACAGGATGCGCTTGCGGCCCGCCAGGTCGAGCGCGTGCTCCACCTGCAGCTGGTAGTCGTCCAGGAACTCGGCATCGACACCGGCGGGCGCCGCTTCGCGCAAGCGTTCAACGCACAGCGGGCCCAGCGCGTCGTCACCCCGGCTGCGGTTGCCCCAGCCGAACACCAGCAGCGCCGGAACACGCCCCGGGTTCATGCCGCCGGCGCACCGCCACCCGGCATGTCCCGCAGCAGCTCGCCGTCCGCCTTGCGCACCCGGTCGAGCAGCGCACCGTCGTGTCCGAGCAGGGACACCTCCAGCGGCATCTTGCCCAACGCATGGGTGGCGCACGAGAGGCAGGGGTCGTAGGCGCGGATCGCCACCTCGATGTGGTTGAGCAGGCCTTCGGTCAGCACCCGTCCGTCCAAGTGGTCGCGCGCCACCGCGCGCACCGCCTCGTTCATGGCCTGGTTGTTGTGGGTGGTGGAGACGATCAGGTTGCAGCGCTTCACCAGGTCGTCTTCGCCCACGTCGTAGTCGTGGATCAGCGTGCCCCGGGGCGCTTCGATGATGCCGACGCCGCTGCGCTGACGCGCGCCGGTGCTGAGGCGTTCACCGCCGAGCAGCGCCGGCTTGTCCAGCAGCTCGGCGATCACCTCCACCGCGTGCAGCATTTCGATCATGCGCGCCCAGTGGTAGGCCAGTGTGGCATGCACCGGCTCGCCTTGCCCCCAGGCGACAAAGGCGACGCGCTCGGCTTCAGCGCGGGGCGTGGGGATGAAGTCGCAGTTCTGCACCCGCGCCAGGGGGCCGACGCGGTACCAGCCGTGCTCGGCGCCCAGGCTGCGCAGATGCGGGAACTTCATGTAGCTCCACGACCGGACCTCTTCTTCGATCAGGGTCCGGTAGCCCTGGTCGCTCACGCCATCGAACAGGATGGTTCCGCCGGCATCGCGAACCCGCAACACGCCGTCGTAGAAGTCGAGCCCGCCGTCGGGGCGCACCAGCGACAGCAGGTTGGAGCGGAAACTGCCGAAGTCCCGGTACAGCACCGGGTTCTGTGCGTGCAGCTGCTTCGCGATGTCCACCGCGTCCTGGGCCCAGGCCAGCATGTCGGGCAGGCCGCGCCTGAGCGCATCGCGCTCCTCCGCGGTGACCAGCTTGTTCACGCCACCGGGCACCGCACCGGTGCCGTGCACCCGCTTGCCCGAGGTGATTCGGATGATCTCCTGTCCAAACTTGCGCAACAGGATGCCCTTTTTGGCGATCTCGGGGTGCGCCTGCGCCACGCCGACGATGTTGCGCCGCGCCACGTCGGAGTCGAAGCCGAACAGCAGATCGGGCGAGGACAGGTGGAAGAAGTGCAGCGCATGCGACTGCAGCATCTGGCCGTAGTGCATGAGCCGACGCACGGCATCGGCGCTGGCGGTCACCGGCACGGCGCCGATCACCCGGTCGAAGGCCTTGGCCGCCGCGAGGTGGTGCGAGACTGGGCAGATGCCGCACAGCCGCTGCACCATCACCGGCACCTCCCAGTAGGGCCGGCCCTCGATGAATTTCTCGAACCCGCGGAATTCAACGATGTGCAACCGCGCCTGCCGCACACGGTTGTGCTCGTCCAGCAACAGGGTCACCTTGCCGTGGCCCTCCACCCGCGACAGCGGATCGATCGCCACCCGCCGCAGGCCGGCGGGATCGGATGCGGTTTCAAGTGGGGCGTTCATGCGGTGCCGTCCTGCTAGTCATAGTGCATCAGGCCGTGGCCCAGGTGGGGTGTGCGACCGGCGATGAGGTCGTTCACGAAGGCCCAGATCGCATCGGCCGAGGGCGGGCATCCGGGCAGAAAGTAGTCCACATGCACCACCTCGTGAATCGGGTGCACCTGGTTCAGCGGCAGCGGCAGTTCCGGGTCGTCGGGAACGCGGCTGTGCGGGCTGAGGCCGGCCTGGTTGCAATACACGTCCCGGAGGATCTGGCCAACGTCGAGCTGGTTGCGCTGGGCCGGCAGGCCGCCGTTGATGGCGCACGCTCCGACCGCCACCAGGGTCTTGCAGTGGGCCCGGAACTCACGCAGCACCTGCACGTTTTCGGCGTTGCACAGCCCACCCTCGACCAGCCCGATGTCGCAACGGCCGATGGTCTTGATGTCGGTCAGCGGCGAGCGGTCGAACTCGACCAGCTCCAGCAACTGCAACAGGCGCTCGTCGATGTCGAGGAACGACATGTGGCAGCCGAAGCAGCCTGCCAGGGAGACGGTGGCCACCCGGTATTTGCGCGGGGCGTGCAAGGGGGCGTCGCCGCCGGATGCGGGGGTCATGTGGCGTCCTTTTCAACCTGCTCGGACACCGGGCTGCGGTCGAAGCGGCGTTGGCCGATGGGGGTCACGAACCCCTGCCGCTTGGGCAGGATCGCACCCACCGGGCAGATCCGCGCGGCGCAGTCGCTGGCCTGCAGTTCGCTGTCGCCCAGCAGCCCGCTCGGGCTGTTGACCACCAGGCGGGTCCCGATGCCGTGCCCGTCGATCGAAAACACATGCTTGCCGTCGACCGTGGCGCTGGCGCGCACGCACAGCGCGCACAGGATGCAACGGTTGAGGTCGAGCAGCACATCGGGATGGCTGGCGTCAACGGCACGGTCGGGATAGAACTCCTCGAAAAGCGGCCCGGCCATCTCCATCTCGTAAGCAGTGGCCTGCAGCAGGCAGTCGCCGCTCTTCTCGCACGAGGGACAGAAATGATTGCCCTCGACAAACAGCATCTGCAGCAGCGTCCTGCGCTGCGCATTGAGCTCGGCGGTGTCGCTCTGCACCTCCTGTCCGGAACTGGCCAGCACCGTGCAGGCCGCTCCCATGCGCCCGTTGACCTTGACCGTGCACAGGCGGCACGAACCGTGCGGAGCGAATTCCGGCTTCCAGCACAGGTGCGGGATGTAGTGCCCGGCCCGGGTGGCGGCGCGCAGGATGGTGTCGCCGGGCGCGAACTCCACTTCCTTGCCGTCGAGTTCGAACGACCCCGGACCCAGGCTGTCGATGCGCTGCGGGTTCATTCCATGTTCTCCAGGTGCGCGCCGGAGTCGTCGCGCGCGGTGGCCAGCCGGGCCTGCGACAACTCGGCATCGAGATCAAAGTCCGGCACGAAATGCAAGGACTGGAGGTGGCGTTCATAAGCCGGCCGGAACTTGGCGATCGTGTCGCGCAGCGGGTTGCAGGCCGCCGCGCCGAGCCCGCAATGGGTGGTGCCGTGCATGAGCTGATCGAGCTTGAACAGCACCCGCACGTCGGCGGCCGATCCGGCACCCCGCTGCAGCTTCTCCATGCGACGCACCACCAGTTTGGTGCCCACCCGGCACGGGGTGCAGAAGCCACAACTCTCGTGCGCAAAGAAATGCGCGAAGTTGCGCGCCACGGTGAACATGTCGCGCGAGCGGTCGAACACCATGAAAGCGCCGGCGGTGGGCACATCCTCGAAGGCGATGTGGCGGTTGAACTCGAACGCCGACAGGCACACGCCCGAGGGCCCGCCCACCTGCACCGCCTGCGTGTCGCGGGCGCCGCAGTCCTCCAGAATGCGGCCGACGCGGGTGCCGAACGGGTATTCGTAAAGACCGGGGCGTTCGCAATCGCCGCTGACGGAGTGGATCTTGGTTCCGGTCGACTGGCGCGTGCCGATCCGCGACCACCAGTCGCCCCCGTGCAGCGCGATGTGGGTCACATCGGCAAATGTTTCAACGTTGTTGACCGTCGTCGGCTGCCCCAGATAGCCATGCTCCACAGGGAACGGCGGGCGGATGCGCGGCGTGCCGCGCTTGCCTTCCAGAGACTCGATCAGCGCGGATTCCTCGCCGCACACGTAGGCGCCGGCACCGACGTGGATGCCGATGTCGAAATCGAATCCGGCGTGGCCCCGGATGCCGTGGCCCAGCAGGCGTTGCGCGCGGCGCCGCTCCAGCACCGCGTGCAGGTGCTCCAGCAGGTAGCGGTACTCCCCGCGCAGGTAGATCAGCCCTTGGCGAGCACCGGTCACCCAGGCACCGATGGTCATGCCCTCGATCACGGCGTCGGCGTAGCTCGTCAGCAGCACGCGGTCCTTGAAGGTGCCTGGCTCGCCCTCGTCGGCATTGCAGACGACGTAATGCATCGGTCCCGGGGCATTGCGGCAGAGTTCCCACTTGGTGGCGGTGGGATAGCCCGCCCCGCCACGTCCGCGCAGCTTGGAGCGCTTCAGATCGTCCAGCATGCCCTGCGGCCCGCGCGCCATGGCCGCGCCCAGGGCCTCGCCGGGCGCGGCCTGCGGGCCGAGCTTGACATCGGCCAGCCGGATCTGGTCGTCCACGCGCGACCATTCGGCAGGCCACGACGACGGCGGCACCTGGGCCTCGATGAGCGCGGCGATGTGCTCGATGCGGCCCGGATTGAGCCGCGTGACGATGTGGTGGTGATTGACCAGCATCGCGGGGCCCTGGTCGCACAGGCCGGTGCACGAGGCCAGATCGATGCTGACACGCCCGTCGGCCCGCACCTGGCCGCGCGTGACACCCAGGCGCTGGCACAGGTCGCGCATCAGGGCCTCGACGCCCAGCATGCGGTCGGTGATGTTGTTGCTGAACAGCACGCGGTAGGCGCCGACCGGCCGCGTGTGCAGAAAGCGATAGAAGCCGGCGACACCTTGCACGTGCGCCAGCGTGAGCCCCAGCGCCTGGGCGATCCGGCCCAGGGTTTCGCGGGGCAGCCAGCCCTGCGCCGCCTGCGCCTCGCGCAGGATCTGCACCAGCGCGTGCGGCGAGGCATCGTGCCGCGCAATCAGGGTGTCCAGCGATTCAGAAGACATGGTGTCGATCCGGATGGCGCCATTATTGACCCGATCGGCCGCCGGAACATGACAGGCATCAAGGCGGCGGCAGATACCGTCCGCCGGGCGTGAATTCACTACGCTTTCGATAGCTGCTCGTGGCCATCCGACGATGGCCAATGGCCAAAACAATGCCTTAAAACACCCGCCCAGGCCCCGAAACGCCAGTCCGGGCCCGCCCCAGGGCACGCCCGCCGGTGATGCCCGACAATCACGCCCTGCGATCCCGACGCACCGCGCCTGCGCCCCCACCCCCTGCCCGCCCCGCCATGAACGACACCCTCAAACACTGGATGGACAAAAGCTCGGAGCTCAACGAGCGCGTCGCCGCCTCGGCCGTCAACGCCTTCGACTGGCTGTTCCGCAAGGAAAGCCTGGTCAAGTCGGGCCAGACGCCGCACACCGTCATCCACGCGGGCGACCCGATGTCGGTGCGTCACTACGACCTCGATGACGCCGAAATCCCCCTGTCGGACGACACGGTGATGCCGGTGCGCCGGCGCAAGCACGCGATTCCGCTGGTGCTGGTGCCGCCGCTGGGTGTGACCACCGAAACCTTCGACCTCATGCCCAACCGCAGCCTGGTGCGCTACATGGCGGCCCGAGGATTCAAGACCTACCTGATCTGCTGGGGCACGCCGGAGCGCCGCCACGCATCCTTGAGCATGCGCGACTACGCCGACCGCATGATGGGCGAGGCGCTGGCGGCGGTGCGCGCGCACAGCGGTGCGCGCGAACTCTCGCTCATGGGCTGGTGCATGGGCGGGCTGCTCTCGCTGATCCACGCCGGTTTGCCCGACACCCGGGGCATCCGCGCCATGGTCACCGTGGCCAGCCCGATCGACATGCGCGGCGGCGGCCTGATCGCGGGCGTGTCACGCATCATCAACACGCCCGCGAAATTCATCGGACGCTACACCGACTTCCGGCTCAACCGCCTGAACCCGCAGGCGTTCCACGCCCCGGGCTGGGTGACGGCGCTGGCGTTCAAGCTCACCGATCCGATCGGCTCGGTCACCACCTACTGGGACCTGCTGGTCAACCTGTGGGACCGGGAGTTCGTCGAGTCCCACTCCACCACCTCGGACTACCTCAACAACATGCTGGCCTACCCCGTTGGCATGGTGGGCGACGTGCTGACCAAGATGGCGGTGCAGAACCAGATGGCCGAGGGCCGCTTTGTGCTGTCGCGCGAGCGCAGCGCCGAGTTCACCCGCATCACCGCCCCGCTCTACGTGTTCGCCGGCGCCACCGACGCGCTGGTGGCGCCGTCCACCGCCGCGCACGTGCTCGACGTGGTGGGCTCCAAAGACAAACGATTCGAAGTTGCCCCCGGCGGGCACATGGGCGTGATCCTGGGCTCCAGCGCGCAGGGCGCGGTGTGGGCGCGGGCGGCCGACTGGCTGCAGGCACGCTCGGGCACCCGGGCCCCGGTGGCGGCCCGGAGCCGCACCCGATCGGTATGAATTTGATAGCTGCCGGTGGCCAGTCGGCGCTGGGAACAGGGCAAAACAACCCTCAAACCAAGCCCTGAAAGGCCGCTGCAGGGCTTTTCGGGTCTCAGCCGGGCACGGCGCGCGGTGCCTTGGCGCGCCGGCTAGCCGATCGGGCGGCGGTGCCGGCGGCTTTGCGCCGCATCGGCGTCTTCAGGGGCGGCGCCGGGTTGGCGGCCGGCAGCACCTGGCGCGCCAGGGCCAGGTAGTCCTGGAAGCTGTCGCGGATGCACTGGGCCAGCACCTCGGGGTCGGGCAGTTGCTCGGCGCAGGCGGTGAACGACACCACGATGGTGTTGCCATACCCGGTGACCGAGAACACCAGCCCCATGCCGTCGTGCACCGGCATGATGGCCGACAGGTAGGTGAGCTTCGCGCCTTGCAGGTACAGGGGCTCGCGCGAGCCCGGCACGTTGGTGATGGCGCAGTTGGCCAGCGGCGCCCACTCGCCGAGCACCGCCGAGGCCGAACGCAGCATCTTGCTGGTGGCGGCGATCGCCAGCGACGGCGCCTGCTCGGCCAGCGAGGTGATCTCGCGCGCGCTCAGGGCCTGCGTGGCGGTGGACGAGGCGGAGCTGGCCACATGGATGGCCCGCAGGCGTTCCACCGGGTCTTCGACGTCGGTGTTCAGGCCCACACGCACCCACGACAGCTGGGGCGCCTGCAAGGTGGTGCGTTCGCTCTGCACGGCCAGCGGCACGGCGGCGACCAGGCTGTCGGTCGGCAGTTCGTCCTGCAGCTCCAGGTAACGGCGCATGCCGCCGGCGCAGACCGCGAGCACCACGTCGTGCACGGTGCAGTCGGCCACCAGGCTGCGGATCTGCTTGAACTCGTCGAGCGAAAAGCGCCGGGTGTCGAACACACGCTGCGACGACACCTCGGTGTTGAAGCGGGTCACCGGAAAGGCCGGCGGCGCGCCGCGGTACTCGCGTGCGACCGCCTCGGCGGTGGTCCGCAGCGCGTTCCAGGCGTTCTCCATCGGCTGCAGCAGGCGCATCGGCCAGGTCAGCAGGTTGAAGCCGGCGCGCCACAAGAGCATCAGGTCACCCGGCGGGTCTTCGGGGAACCAGGGCGGCGTCGGCGTCGGCGGCCGCACCGCGGGCGTGAGGTCGTGCAGCAGCCGGGTGAGTTCGTTGCCGTTTTCGACGTCGATCGCGGCGTGGTGGACCTTGAGCAGGATCGCGAAGCTGCCTTGCGGCAGGTCCAGGAAGCTGTCGAGGCCCTCGATGACGTACATCTCCCACAGCGGCCGGCTCAGGTCCAGCGGACGGGCATGGATGCGCGCGCTCTGGATGCAGAACTGGCGCCAGTCGCCCGGCTTGGGCAAGGCGATGTGACGGATGTGGTAGTCGAGCTGGAAGTTGTCGTCTTCCACCCAGTAGGGGTAGTCCAGGTTCAGCGGCACCTGCACGATCTTCTGGCGGAACAGGGGCAAGCGGTCGAGCCGGCTTTCCACCTGGGCCAGGATCTGCTTGAACCGAACCACACCGCCGGGCGCGGTGGACTGGTCGTAGATGTGCACCAGCGTGATGTTGGAATTGGCGTGGGCGGTGTCGGAATAGATGTAGGCGGCGTCGTGTCCGCTGAGTTGTCGCATGCGGGGGTCTCCGTGGTTCAGAGGCTGAGAGGGAATGGGGCATGCCCGAAAGGGCGTCCGAAAACGCCGCCGGCAAGGCGCAAAGCACAGCCGTAGCTCGGGCTACGGCGCGCATTTGCAACGCCGACGGCGGTGTTTTGGGGCGGCAAGGCGGGCTTGGCCAATTTCTTCTCAGCCTCTCAGATCGGGGCCGGATAGGTCACCAGCGAGGGCGGGCCCGTGATCCAGTCGAGCACCGTGTCGAGCTTGCCGGTCGGCGCAAACGGCTTCCAGTCGTCCTCGGGCTGCGACAGCCGCTCGGCGATGACCGACAGCACCACCCCGTTGAACACCAGACCGCAATGGCTGCCGGGCACGCGCAGGTTTTCGTGCAGCCGCGCATCGCCGTCCACCGTGGCCTCCTGCGGCGGCACCACGCCGTCGCTCAGGGTATAGATGCAGGTGGTGGGGATGTCGGGGCGCCGGCGCTCACGCAAGGCCTTGGCGCGCGGCTGCATCATGTGGGCCGAGGCCCCCAGCCGGTTGGCGATCAGCCGGTACAGCGCGCGCACCAGCGGTGGCGACTGGTTGCCATGGGCGTCCACCGTGACCGGGCTGCCCAGGGTGATGATGTTGCGCACACATTCCGGCGCGTGCTGCGCGCCGTACAGCGAAAATACGCCGCCCAGGCTCCAGCCCACCAGGCTGACCTTCCTGCCGGTCAGGTGGTGCAGGTAGCGGATCTTCTGCGGCAAGGCGGTGGCCAGCTTGCCGCGAAAGCCGGTGTTGCGGCCCAGCCCCCAGGTGTGCACGTCGTAGCCCTTCTTCTGCAGGAAACGCTTGAGCACGAACAGGGCCGCGTCGGAGGCCATGAAACCGGGCACCAGCAACACCGGATGGCCATCACCTTGGGGCGCCTCCCGCAACAGGGGCAGCGTGAGCGGCAAGGCAGCGAATTCGGCAAACGCCCGCGCCTCCATCAGGGAGTGCACGACCAGCGGCGGCCCTTCGTGCCGGTGGCGACTGACATGACTGCGGCGTGGCATCGTGAGGGGCTCCTTTCGACTCAACGGGACAGCTTTCAGTGTAGGCCGACCGGCACCGATCAGGGCCGCCGGATCGGGGTGTCACGCCCATTCTTGACAGATCGCTCTAAAGCGCTGTCTCCTGGGCTTGCGCGAACCCGGGTTACGGCATCGAAACGCCCGCTTCCCAGCGTGGATCCATCACCGAATGCTATCAAGACGATACTGCGCCAGGCCACCGCTGCCCGATCGGAGCAAGCGCCAGCCGCTGCCGCGCCGCCTCGGGCGCGCCGCCCCTATCACCTGCGCGACACCTACTGCGCCGTCCAGCCGCCGTCGATGGGGATCGCCGCGCCGGTGAGGTTGTGCGCCGCCGGTTCGCACAGCCAGACCACGGTGCGGGCGATCTCCGACGGCAGCGAGGTGCGCCCGCTGGGCTGTTTCTCGCGCAGCAGGTCGCGGATGCCGGCTTCGCGGTCGCCGCCGAAAGCGTTGGCGCGCGCCATGATCTGCGGCTCGATGATCGCGGTTTCGGTCCAGCCCGGGCAGATGCAGTTGGCGGTGACGCCACCGCTGCCCCGGTTGCCGGCGCCGGCGGCCTCCAGCGCGGTGACGCGCGTCAGCCCCACCAGGCCGAATTTGGCCGCCACGTACGGCGCCTTGTTCACCGAGGCGACCAGACCGTGCACCGAGGCGATGTTGACGATGCGGCCGTAGCCACGCTGCACCATGCCCGGCAAGGCGCGGCGGGTGGTGTCGAAGGCGGCCGAGAGGTTGACGGCCAGGATCGCGTCCCAGCGTGCGCGCGGCATCTCGGCCAACGGCGCGGTGTGCTGGATGCCGGCGTTGTTGACCAGGATGTCCAGCGCACCGTCGGCCAGCACCGCGTCCATCATCGCGTCCACGGCGGCCGGGTCGGCCAGGTTGTGGTCCAGGCTTCGCACCGGGCTGCCACCGGCGGCGGCCACGGCCGCGCAGGCCTGCGCATGCACGGCGGCATCGGGCAGGCCGTGCAGCACCACGGCGGCGCCGGCACGGGCCAGCTCGGTGGCCATGGCCAGGCCGATGCCCTGGACCGAGCCGGTGACGAGGGCGCGGCGGCCCTGGAGGAATCTGTTGCTCATGGGTTTGTCTCCTGTTGGCGCGGGGGAATCGTGGCGGGCGTCTCATACGGGTTTGCATTCAAGCGTAGAACAAGGCGCGAAGCCGAAGACAGTGCTGTAGCACGGCGAGGCGAAGCAACGAAGTTATACGTTTGAAGGCGAATCCGTATCAGGCACTCAGCCGGTGGGCGGCACGGTGGTCGACGCGCGCAGGCGCTCGCGCAAAGCGGTCTTGAGCACCTTGCCGTAGTTGTTCTTGGGCAGTTCGGCCACGATGTGCCAGGCCTTGGGCCGCTTGAAGCGCCCCATCTGCGCCAGGCAGTGCGTGTCCAGCGCGGCCACCGTCAGTGCCACGCCGGGCATCGGCACCACGAAGGCAACCACCACCTCGCCCCATTCGGGGTCGGGCGCGCCCACCACGGCCACCTCGGCCACGCCGGGCGCGGTGAGCAGCACCTCCTCCACCTCGCGCGGGTAGATGTTGGAGCCGCCGCTGATGATCAGGTCCTTGCTGCGGTCCTTGAGCGTGAGAAAGCCCTCGTCGTCCAGGCAACCGACGTCGCCGGTGAACAGCCAGCCATCGCGGATGGCCGCCGCGGTCGCCTCGGGGTTGCGCCAGTAACCCGCCATCACGCTGTCGCCGCGCACCAGCACCTCGCCGACTTCGCCGGTGGGCAGCGGCCGGCCATCTTCATCGGCGATGCGAACTTGCACCGGGGTCTGTGCCACGCCGACCGAGGCCCAGCGCTCGAGGGCGCGCGGGTGCGCGCTGTCGCTCAGGATGGCACGCGGCAGCGCGGTGCCCACCATCGGCGTCTCGCCCTGGCCGTAGATCTGCACGAAGCGCGGCCCCATCACCCGCAGCGCGCGCTGGATGTCGGCCAGGTACATCGGCGCTCCGCCGTAGACGATGGTCTTGAACGCGCGCGCGCAGTCGGCCTGGCCCAGGCCCGTGGCCTCGGCGTGGTCCACCAGGCGTTTGACGATGGTGGGCGCCGCAAAGGTGGACAGCGGCCCGAGCGACCAGCCGAGTTCGAACAGTTCCGCCGGATCGACCCCGCCCGAGGCCGGCACCACGTGCGACGCACCGGCCATCAGGTGCGGAATCGCGTAGATGCCGGCGCCGTGCGACATCGGCGCGCCGTAGACGATGTGGTCCTGCCGCGCCACCGGGTCGACGTCGACGAAGTAGGTCAGTCCCATGGTCATGAGGTTGCGGTGCGTCAGCATCACGCCCTTGGGCCGGCCGGTGGTGCCGCTGGTGTAGAACAGCCAGGCCAGGTCGTCGGGGCCACGTTCGGCCAGTGGCTGAAGCGGCTGGCCGGGGATCGGCTCGAACAGCGCGTCGCAGGCGGCGGATTCGATGTCGATCTGGCGCGCCAGACCGGCCAGCGGCCCCGGCGCCACGTCGGCTGTGACGAAGGCCAGGCGGGCCTGCGCGTTGTCGATGATCCATTCCACCTCGCGCGGATGCAGCTTGGCGTTGACCGGCACCACCGCCGCGCCGGCCAACCACAGGCCCCACAGCAGCTCGAGGTAACGCGGATGGTTGCGCAGGAACAGCACCACCCGGTCGCCGCTGGCCAGGCCGTCGGCGCGCAGGCGCTGCGCCAGCGCCAGGCTGCGGCGCGCCCACTGGTCGTGGCTGGCCCAAGGCGTGGTACCGAAAAAGATGGCGGGGCGATCCGGGTCGAGCCGGGCCTGGCGAAGCAGCAGGTGGGCGAGGTTCATGGGCCGCACGATAGCCCGATGGCTCCGGATTTGAAATACGGTACGAATACCGTATATTGAACGCCGACCATGACCGAATCGGACGACTTCCTGCTGGCGCCGGCCGCCCTGTGCGTGACCCGGGAGCGCCTGATCGTTCGGTGCAACACCGTGTTTGCCGAGCTGTTCGGCTACGACACGAGCGAGCTCGTGGGGCAATCGATCAGCGGGCTCTACCCGTCGCCGCAGGAGTTCGAGCGCACCGGCGAGCGCGGCTATCCGCGCATGCGGCGCGACGGCCGCTACGAAGACGAGCGCCTGATGCGCCGCCACGACGGCGAGCTGATCTGGTGCCGGGTGCGCGGCCGCTCGGCCGATGCCGCTGCCCCGGCCCGCCACGCGGTGTGGTGGTTCGAGGCGCTGGGGCCGGTCCAGGCGCCGGCCGCGCGCCTGAGCCCGCGCGAGCGCGAAGTGGTGACGCAGCTGGCACACGGCCTGACCAGCAAGCAGATTGCCCGCGAGCTGGGCCTGAGCCCGCGCACGGTGGAAATGCACCGCGCCCGCCTGCTGCGCAAGCTGGGCGTGCGCAGCACCACGCAGCTGCTGGCGCACCTGGCCTGAACGCCCGCCTGCGCGAACGGCTCGCAGCATCCATCCACTCTCTTTTTGATAGCTGCCCGTGGCCGGTGGATGCTGGGGAATGGTCTGTTGGACCCTGTTTTCTTGACCTGAAGGACGCCGGATGCCGCCCCGACCAATGGCCCGTGCAAGAATGCCGCGCATGAACACCCACCCCACGCTCGACCTGGCCATCATCGGCGGCGGCATCGCCGGACTCATCCACCTGCACTATGCGCGCCGGGCCGGCCTGCGCGTGGTGCTGCTGGAGCGCGCACCCGCCGTCGGCGGCCTGTGGCGCGAGTTGCCTGCGTGGCAGGACATCCAGATCTGCGCGGTGGACTGGACGGTGGGCGACCTGCCGATCGACGGCCCGCTGCAGCCGCAGGTGCTGGCCAACATCGAATCCTGGGTGAGCCGCTTCGGCCTGGCGCCGGACATCCGCACCGGCTGTGCGGTGAAGTTGGCACGGCACGACGGCCAGACCTGGGTGCTGGACACAAGCACCGAGGGCACGGTGCGCGCCCGCCACCTGGTGGCCGCCACCGGTGGCCACAACAAGCCGTGGACACCGCCGGTGGCGCGCGACGGCTCGGTGGCCGAATGCCACTCCAGCGCACTGCGCGAACCGAAAAGCCTGGCCGGCCGGCGTGTGCTGGTGGTGGGCGGCGGCGCCTCGGCACTGGACCTGCTGGACCAGTGCCTGCTCAACGGCGCGGCGCACATCGTCTGGGCCTACCGATCGTTGCGCTGGTTCACACCCACCACCAAGCCCAAGGCGGTGGCCGGCAGCGTGCGACCCGTGGCGCGCCTGCAGGCTCAAGGCGTGCCCCTGGCGCGGCAGAACGAACTGGTGCGGGCCGACCTGACCGCCCGCTACCGCCACTTCGGGCTGCAGTCCTTGCAGCCCGAGCGGCCGCTGGATCTGGCGGCGGACCAGGTGTTTCCCGGTCGCGCCACCATGCTCGCGGCGCTGACGCAGATCGATCGCCACCGCGGCGAGGTCGTCGCCCTGCAGAACGGCCAGGCAGCGCTGTCGGACGGCAGCACGCACGCCATCGATACCGTGCTCTGGGCCACGGGCTACCGCACCGATATGGGCTACTTCGCGAACCCGGCGCTGGCAGCCGTCACCGGCGTCAACGAACTGTCCGCCCGCTGCGGCTGCATCTTCCGCAGCCTGGACGAGCCCGACCTGTATTTCCCCGGCGTGGGCCTTGAAGGCTTCGGCGCCACGAGCTGGAACTTCGCGATCATGGCGCGCAGCATCATGTCGCACATCGCTGGCACCGCGCACCTGGATCTGGAGCCGCTGCCCCGGCGGCTGCACCACCTGGATCTGGTGCGCCACCTCGCAGCGCGCGACCCGGCCAGCTTCGGCGGCCGGGACCCCGACGACTACTGCCGCGATGTCGGCCTGGGCACACCCGACGACCAGCCGTATCCGATGCCGTGAGGGCACACCGCCCGAAATCGGCCGCGCGGGCGACCACAACCCTGAATCGGCGAAGAACTTGCGAAAATCAGGCGCCTTTCCAGCACCAGACGGTCACGGATAGCTATATTTTCAGGAGTCCACTGCGTGGGTTGCGCCGCGACCCGGATACGCCGCGGCAGTCGTCATTGCAAAGGCAAACCGCGACGCAGCCAGCCGGGGCCCGCCGCACTGCCCGCCATACCCTCGGCAATGTTGTAGATCTGCGTGAAGCCCTGCGCTTGCAGGTAGCGCTGCACCTGGCCGCTGCGGTTGCCGGTGCGGCAGATCAATGCCACCGGCGCGTTGCGATCACCTTTGGTCAGCTTGAGCAGGTCGTCCATGAATCCGGGCGCGCCTTTGGGGTGCTGCATGTCGAGCATGACCGCGCCCTGCGCGACACCCGTCTGCTTCCACTCACCGGGCGTGCGCACATCGACCAGGATCAGCTTGCCCGACTTCACCTGCGCCAGCGCGTCGGGCGGGCTCAGTTCCAGCCCGGTTGCTGCAAACGCCGGCATGGTGAAGCAGGCGGCCAGAGCGGCCAAAACGGCCCGTCGGGTCGCGTCGCGTCGCGGTCTTTCCGGAACAGTCGATTGAAGGTGATGCATCGGCACAGGTACCCCCGGTAGTTATCGAGCCCGATGATACTGAACCACAGCCGTACCTGCTGTTGTGCAGACAATTCCCCGTCCGGCCAAATGCTGAAAGAAAAGGGTGGGCAAGCCCGCCACCCGATAAACTCGCAGGAAACACCACTCCAGAAAGACCCGAGCATGTACGGTTCATTCGTTTCCGGGCGGCGCGCCCTTTTGGCAGCCACGTTCTCCGTGATCGCCCTGGCCGCCTGCGGCAAGAAGGAGTCCGCTCCGGCAACGGCGTCCGCTCCGCCTGCCCCTGCGGCACCGGTCGTGAAAACCTACACCGTGGGCACCGATGCGGCGTACGCGCCATTCGAGAAGATGTCGTCCACCAACGAAGTGGAAGGCCTCACGGTGGATCTGCTGAAGGCCGTTGCGGCCAAGGGCGGCTTTCAGGTGAAGTTCGTCAACACGCCCTGGGAGGGCATTTTCAAGACGCTGGATTCCGGCGAGCGCGACATCGTGGCCTCCAGCGTGACCATCACCGACGAACGCAAGCAGTCGATGGATTTTTCCAGGCCGTATTTCGACGCGGTTCAACTCATCGCGATCAAGGAAGACTCCAAGGTTTCCAGGTTCGACGACCTGAAGACGCTCAAGGTCGGCGTGCAGACCGGCACCACCGGCGACGAGGTGGTGCAAAAGCTGCTGGGCAAGACCAACCCCAATATCCGGCGCTTCGAGTCCACACCGCTGGCCCTGCAGGAACTGGCCGCAGGGGGCGTGGCCGCCGTCGTGGCCGACAACGGCGTGGTGCAGAACTACATCATCAACAACCCGACGGCGAAGTTCAAATCGGTCAGCGATGCCTCGTTCGTGCCGGAACAATATGGATTTGCGGTGAAGAAGGGCAACACGGAGCTGCTCGAAAAGATCAACAAAGGCCTGGACGCAATCAAGGCCGACGGCACGCACGATGCGCTCTTGGCCAAATACTTCGGCCCCAAGCCCGCCGCTACAACCGCTGCCCCGGCCACCACGACAGGGTCGGCGCCGGCCAAGTAAAAAATGGGCCTGCGCCTGCCTGAGGGCAAAACGACCCGGGTAGGTGCGCCAGCCTTCATGGCTCCGGCCCGTTGACGATCGGCATCGAACATGGATCTTCGCTGGGAAATTCTTGCTCCTTACGCCAAGCTGTTTGTCACCGGCACCTGGATGACGGTGCAGCTGACCGTCATCGCCCTGGCCTTCGGCTTGATGGCGGGCTTGATGATCGGTCTGGTCACCGCGCAACCGCAGCAGGGTCTGAAGCAGCTGCTGCGATGGCTCTTCAAGGCCTATGTGGGTTTCTTTCGCGGCACGCCGCTGTTCGTGCAGATTCTGCTGGTGCACTTTGCGTTCATGCCGGTGCTGATCAACCCCAGCGATGGCCTGCTGGTCAGCGGCGAGGCGGCACGCGAGTTGCGTCAGGAGCATGGCGCGTTCCTGTCCGGTGTGGTGGCGCTCACCCTGAATGCCGCCGCCTACATCAGCGAGATCGTGCGGGCGGGCATCCAGTCGATCGCGCGCGGACAGGTGCAGGCAGCGCAAAGCCTGGGCATGAACGACCAGCAGGCGATGCGACTGATCATTCTCCCGCAGGCGCTACGCCGCATGGTGCCGCCACTGGTCAACGAGTCCATCACCTTGCTGAAAGATTCGTCGCTGGTGTCGGCGATCGGCCTGGCGGAGCTGGCCATGGCGGCGCGCACCGTGGCCGGCGCCTACTCCCGCTACTGGGAGCCCTATCTGGCCATTTCGGCGGTGTACCTGGTGCTCACCGGCATCCTGACCGTGCTGGCCAGGCGGCTGGAGACCCCCGCCGAAATGCGCGGACGTTGAGCCGTTGACCGTTCGCGCCGGCGCCACGGGTCAGCGGCCGTCCCACGCCTGGCGCGTGGCGGCTTTCTTGAAGATTTCCCGGTTGGCGTCGCTGGGCGGGGGCTCGCTGTCGCCGAAGATCGCCCGCATCCAGTGTCCGTCCGTCGGGTTCGGGAACAGGATATAGCGGGTGCCATAGAGCGCCCGGTCCTCTTCCATCAGCTTGAGGCGCTCGTCGACATTCTTGGTGTAGTACTTGCGGCGAAAATCGTTCAGGCTATCGCCCAAGAACACGACGACGTTGAATCGCTGGGCGATCTCGTCCTGGCGCTTTTCCTTGTTCGACGTCTCGATCAGCATGGTGACATGCTCGTTGTCGGCAAAGGGAAGCCCAGCCAGACGGACATGGTTGACGCCGAACTCCTGGGTCTGCGGACCCTGGTCCCGGGAACTGACGTAAAACACCTCCACCCCGTTGTCGGCGGCGAACTTGAAAAACTCCTTCGCGCCCGGCGCGACGACCATCTGGTTCTTCGGAATCCAGGCGTCCCAGATCGGGTCGTCAAAAAAATCGCGGTTGTTGTTGATCAGATGACCCCAGTACGGCAACGGTAACAAAATGGTGTCATCCAGGTCGCTGACCACAGCCAATGGCTTGTCCCCTGGTTTTCGGTTCTTGATCGCCTGCTCCAGGTGCATGCGCGCGATGTTGTAGCCCTGGTGGTACAGCGCCAGGTACTCGGCTGCCGTCTGCTTCCAGGCCACGGCGGCGATCAGCAGGTTGTTGGTGCCGGAGCCGGACGGCGCCGTCAGGTTGGCAGCCGGAGCTGGCGGAGTGGTCTGGGACATGGCGTGCCCGGCCGCCAGGCAGAGCGCCACGGCCACCATCAGGGATGACAAGATCTTCATGTTGAAATTTCCTGAAAAAATCGGTCGTCCCCACCCACATGAGTCATGTGGCTCGACCCTTGAAAATTTGGCGCACACCTGCCTCTGCTCCACCCTGGCGGCGGCGCGTTGGCGGTCAGAAGCCGATGCCGATCAGCAGGCCCGCGGTCAGCACGCTCAGCAGCGCCGCGATGCCCACGAACACGGCCATGATCGTATGGCCGCCACGCAGTCCGTAGTCGTTCAGCGTGGTCACGAAACGGTGAACGCCGTGAAACAGGAACAGCGAGATCACCGCCAGCAGCGCCAGCTTGCCCAGCGGGTTCTGCAGAAAGGCCAAGACCCGCTGGTAGCTCATCGAGTCTTTGGGCAGGATGCCCAGCGGCACGAGCAGCCCGGTGATCAGCACCAGCACCGGCCCGACCAGCGCCGAGAGCATGCCGCCGGCGCCGAACAGCAACCAGATGATGGGTTCGTTGGAACGCTTCATTTCGCACCTCCCAGCATGAACAACGCCAGCACCAGCACCGACGCAACAGCCGCGGCGGCCCAGCCCGCGCGCGTGATGGTGGCCGGTTTGGTCTGACTGTCTGGCAGCGTGCGCGGCATCACCTGGAACCAGCTGATCGTCTGATACAGCGCGGCAACAAAAATGACAGCGTGCCCCAGCAACGCGACCGGATGGCTCATGGCCGAGCGCCAGGCCTCAAAGGCCGCTTCACCCTGCGACAGGCGCCACAGACCGGTCAAAAGCACCAGCGCATAGGCGATCAGGAAGACCGAGGTCAGCTCTCGCCGCATGTAACGACGCCGGTGCACGCTGCGACCCCAGTCGACCGGGTGTGTGCGCCGATAGGCTTTGGCGACTGCTTGGTGGCGTCCCATCATTGGCCTCCTTCGCTCGGGCCCAGCAGCTTGCCGAGACCGAAATAGTCCAGTGCGCTGTTGGCCTTGTTCTGATTGATCGCGTGCGCCGGGTCGACCGCCTTGGGGCAGACCTCGCTGCATTCGCCGACGTAGGTGCAGCCCCAGACGCCATCCTCGGCATTGGCCATCTCGGCACGTGCCGGCCAGCCCTGGTCACGGGAGTCGGCGTTGTAGCGGTGCATCAACGCCAATGCAGCCGGCCCCGCAAAATCGGGCTTGAGCCCGATCTGCGGACAGGCCGCGTAGCACAGCAGGCAGTTGATGCACTGTGCATAGGCGTGGTACTTCTGCATCTGCGCCGGGGTCTGGCGGTTCGGGCCATCGGCCGGTGTGCGTTGCGCCTTGGGAATCAGCCAGGGCTTGACCGCCTCCAGCTTGTTGAGGAAGGACGTCTGATCGATGACCAGATCGCGAATCACCGGGAAGTTGTCCAGTGCCTCGATGCGAACCGGGCCAGGCATGTAGTCGCGCAGGAAGGCGTGGCAGGCCAGTTGCGGCGTGTCGTTGACCATCATGCCGCAACTGCCGCAGATGGCCATGCGGCACGACCAGCGGAACGTGAGACTGCCGTCGAGGTGGTCCTTGATGTACTGCAGGCCTTGCAGCACCGACATATCGTCGCGGAACGGAACCTCGTAGGACTTCCAGCTTGGTTCCTTGTCGGTCTCAGGGTTGTAGCGCATCGCCTCGATGCGGATCGTGCGCGGGGAAGCTTGGGCAGTCATCCTGGAATTCTCCGTCCGGTGAAGATGGCTAGAGCGTGGTCGGGGGTCACGTCATCACCGCCTTCTTGCCCTCGCCACCATAGCTGCGGGTACGGGGTTGCGACTTGGTGATGGTGACAGGCGCCAGCGAGATCGACGGCGGCCCGTCTCCGGTGTAGGTCGCCAGCGAGTGCTGCAGGAAATTCTCGTCGTCCCGGGTCTTGTATTCGTCCAGACGCACGTGGGCGCCACGCGATTCGCGCCGGCCCAGGGCCGAATGGGCCATGGCCTCGGCGACCTCGAGCGTGAAGCCGAGTTCGATCGTCGACAGCCACTCGGTGTTGAACGCGCGGTGCCGGTCATCGAGCTTGACGCCCCGGCGGTACCGGTCGCGCAACTCAGCCAACTTGTCGCAGGCCTGTTGCATGCCGGTGGCGCTGCGGTAGATGCCGACCCCGGCTTCCATCGTGTCGCCCATCTCGTCACGCAGCACGGCCACGCGCTCGCCGCGTTCGTTGTCCAGCAGCGCCAACAGACGCGCCGCTGCGGCCTGCGCCTGCCGCCGAACGGACGACGAACCGGTGTTGGCCACCCCTTTGGCGTAGCGGGCCGCGCTTTCGCCGGCCACCTTGCCGAATACGACAATTTCGGACAGCGAGTTCGACCCCAACCGGTTCGCCCCGTGGATGCCGACGCTGGAGCATTCGCCGGCCACATACAAACCCTTCAAGGTGGTCTCGGTGCTCAGGTTGCTGGCAATGCCGCCCATGGTGTAGTGCACCGCGGGGCGCACCGGGATCGGGTGCGTCACCGGGTCGACGCCCATGAAGGTCTGGGCCACTTCCACGATCAGCGGCAGGCGTTCGTGGATCTTTTGGGCCCCCAGATGCCGCAGGTCCAGGTTGACCGAGCTGCCCATCGCAGTGGGAATCGTGTTGCCCTTCTGCTCCTCATGCCAGAAAGCCTGAGAAAGACGGTCGCGCGGACCGAGCTCCATCGCCTTGGCGCGCGGCCAGGGGTCCAATGGGCCCAGGCCGTAGTCCTGCAGGTAGCGGTAGCCGTCCTTGTTGGTGAGGATGCCGCCTTCGCCGCGGCAGCCCTCGGTGATCAGAATGCCGGTACCGGGCAGCGCGGTCGGGTGGTATTGCACGAACTCCATGTCGCGCAACGCAGCACCCTGGCGGAAGGCCAGGCCCATGCCGTCGCCGGTGACAATGCCCGCGTTGGTGTTCTGCCGGTAGGCGCGACCCGCGCCGCCCGTGGCCATGACCACCGCCTTGCACTCGATGGCGACCAGCTTGCCGGTGGCGATCTCGATGGCGAGAACCCCGCGCACGCGGCCGTCTTCGACCAACAGCTCGGCAACGAAATACTCGTCGAAACGTTCGATGCGCGGGTACTGCAACGAGGTCTGGAACAGCGTGTGCAGCATGTGGAAGCCGCTCTTGTCGGCCGCAAACCAGGTGCGCTGCACCTTCATGCCACCGAAAAAGCGCACGTTGATGCTGCCGTCGTCCTTGCGGCTCCAGGGGCAGCCCCACTGCTCGAGCTGGACCATTTCCTCGGTGCAATGCTCGATGAAGTACTGCACCGCGTCCTGGTCGCACAGCCAGTCGCCACCGGATACCGTGTCGTCGAAGTGGTTGTCCAGCGAATCGTCTTCGCGCACCACGCCGGCCGCACCGCCCTCGGCCGCCACCGTGTGGCTGCGCATCGGCACGACCTTGGATACCAGCGCGACGGTCAGTTTGGTATCGGACATGACTGCCGCAATGGCCGCGCGCAGCCCGGCGCCACCACCGCCGATCACCACGACATCACGTTGCAGGGTCTCGATCGTGGGGGCAGAGGTCATGGATGCTTTCCTGTGCGTTGCCAGGCCCGGATTGGGCGTGGCGCACAGTTTAGCTTCTTACCTCCGGCAGATAAACACCTTCATGGTGCACGCTGTCGCAGAGTCTTCGGTTTGTTTGATGCAGCGCAGAACTCGCAGCGTCCACGCCTTTGCCAGGTCCACCTCGCCACCGCACGGCCTGCGACCGTTCTGCATCAGAGGCGCCCGTCAATGGTCCAAAGCTTGCTGCACTTCATCGAATGGTTCGCGCGGCCGATGCTCGGTTACGTGATCGATAATCCGCCCATCCTGAATCAACTGGCCAAGGAATTCGCCCAAATGACCGACCCCCGCGCGGATGTCGTGGCCCTCCAGTATGAAAGCTGGACCTATCCCGAGCCGATTCGGAACCTGGAGACCTGGTTGTCCAACAACTGGCAGTGGTTCGACCCCAGTCATGCTCATCGGCTGCTGTGGCCGGACCGGCCCTACAAGCCAGATATGGACATCCTCATCGCGGGCTGTGGAACCAATCAGGCAGCCGTGTTCGCCTACACAAACCGCGGCTCCAACGTGGTGGCCATTGACATCAGCCAGCCGTCACTGGACCACGCACGCTACCTCAAGAACAAGTACGCGCTGCAAAATCTGGAGCTGCATCTGCTGCCGATCGAAGATGCCCGGTCGCTCGGCGAATTCGACCTGATTGTCTCGACCGGTGTACTCCACCACCTCGCCGATCCGCAGGCCGGAATGAAGGCACTGTCGTCATGCCTTCGACCCGACGGCGTGGTGGCGTTGATGCTTTACGCCCGTTATGGGCGCCATGGGGTCGAACTGCTGCAAAGCGTCTTTCGGGACCTGGGACTGCACCAGGACAAGCAGTCGCTGGCGATCGTCAAGCAGGCACTCGCCTCGCTGGCAGGCACGCACCCCTTGAAAAGCTACCTCGCCATCGCGCCAGACTTGGCATTCGACGCCGGTTTGGTGGACACCTTCCTGCACGGTCGCGACCGCAGCTACACCACCGACGGGTGCCGCGAACTGCTGGCCTCAGCTGGACTGCTGTTCCAAGACTGGTTCCTGAAGGCGCCGTACTATCCGCCGACACTCACCGAATCAGGCAATGCGTTCTACCAAGCGGTCAACGAACTGCCGCCGGCCGAGATGTTCTCGACAATGGAACGCCTGAGGACCCAGAACGCCTGCCACTTTTTCCTCGGCTGCCATGCAGAACGGGCCGCGAGTTCCTATCGCATCGACTTCGCCGCCCCAGATGCCGTCGACTACATCCCCCTGATGCGCTATCGCTGCGGCGTGGATGGCCAGGATGTCTACCGACCGGGCTGGCGCATGCGCCTGGCCCCCGCACAAATGGCTTTTGTCCAACACATCGACGGTGATCGCACGGTCCGCCAGATCGCCGAAAAGATGGCCAGGGGTGCGGCGCACGGCCGTATCGAACCTGTGGAACTGGAAACATCCTGCCTTGCGTTGTTCGAAGGGCTTTGGCGAATGGACTTCCTCGCCGTGGATCTTTCTGCCACGGCCCGATAGCTGACCCGCGTGGCCCTGGCGAGCCGGTACGGCAAGCCATTCTGCAAACGTTGAATTCCCTCAAACGCCGAGCGGCACTCAGTCTCAGGTTTCGCGCGGCACTGCAGCTGCGGATGGCGTCTCGACCATGGCCGCACGCTCGCCCCAATCCCGCCACCCTTCACCAAACAACTCCACCGGGTGGGGTGTGCGATCGGATCCGTTGCCGCAACGCATGTCATTGGCCGCACAGTAGTGGTCGCAGCCCCAGCACACCCGCTCGGGGTGGCTCGGCAGGTTGGGAAACTTCTTGGTCATCCCGGTTCACCGGTGGCTTGCACGGCGCGTCGGATTGGCGCTCGATGCCTTATTTGCGTTGTGGCGGCACATCCGTACAAGACCCGTGCGCCACCTCCGCCGCCATGCCGATGCTCTCGCCCAGCGTGGGGTGCGGGTGGATGGTCTTGCCGATGTCCACCGCGTCGGCGCCCATCTCGATGGCCAGCGCGATCTCGCCAATCATGTCGCCGGCGTGGGTGCCCACCATGCCGCCGCCCAGGATCTTGCCGTGGCCATGGGCCTCCGGCGAGTCGTCGAACAGCAGCTTGGTAACGCCTTCGTCGCGGCCGTTGGCAATGGCGCGGCCCGAGGCCGTCCAGGGGAACAGGCCCTTCTTCACCTTGATGCCCTGGGCGTTGGCCTGGTCATCGGTCAGGCCCACACAGGCCACTTCAGGGTCGGTGTAGGCCACGCTGGGGATCACGCGGGCGTTGAAGGCGGCCGCGGCCAAGTCCTTGTTGCCCTGCAGTTCCCCGGCGATCACCTCAGCCGCCACGTGCGCCTCGTGCACCGCCTTGTGCGCCAGCATGGGCTGGCCGACGATGTCGCCGATGGCGAAGATGTGCGGCACGTTGGTGCGCATCTGGATATCGACATCGATGAAGCCGCGATCCGTCACCGCTACCCCCGCCTTGTCGGCGGCGATCTTCTTGCCGTTGGGCGTGCGGCCCACGGCCTGCAGCACCACGGATACGGATAGACGGATAGGAAATTCAACCGCATGAGGCCAAGTATGGCACGGGTTGGGTGCATCAAAGCGGTCTTGATTTCAGTGGTTTGGCGCGACGAAGGCCTTGGATAGTGCAGCCGCTGCGTGGGCGCTGGTTTTTGGTCCGTCGCAGCCGCAGGGCTACCCCGCAGCGTTGTGAAATCGCTGCATCGGCCCCTCACCAACTGATGCGCTGATCGGCCTCGAAGTCCGGTGCCGGTTGTGCGGCCAAGTCCCAATCTGGCTCGATCTGGGACCCTTCACCCGCCTGCGCATCACATTCATCCCACAGGGGTGGCCCGCGTGCCGGGGTGATGTGGGGCGGCTCTGCATCCACCCCGATGTGATCGAGGATTTGGCGGATATCCGCACTGTGCGCGATGAAGGCGATGATGTGCATCAGCCCACCACAGTTTGGGCACACAAGCGGAAACACCTCGTAAATGCGGGCAATCAGCACCGCCCAGAGGTAGTGGGCCGCGCGTTTGGGCGGTGCGCTCGCCTGCTTGGGCTCTGGTGTGTTTGCTGGTCCGGCTGCGGATGCACCGGCATGGCCCGATTGCGCGGGGCTTTGTGAGCATTCACCCGCGCTGGCTGGCTCGGCTGGCACCGCAGCCACCTGAGCCGGGGCAGCCGCCATGGCCGTGACTGCAGAGCGCAACGGCGAGTTCGGCGCCAGCACCCCGAAGTAGCGGTGCCTGTGCGTGCGCGGCGGTGGAATCAGCGCGGCGATGCGGTCGATCAGCTCCAGCGGCGTGAGGTGCAGCTCGTCTGCTTTGCTGCCGCGTATGGAGTCGCTGCGAGGTTCGCTGTGCTGTTTGCCACAGCGGTAGACCAGTTCGCTTCCGGCCTTGCGCAGCCGCTCCATGGCAAAGGGTGGGCGGGCGCAATAGCGCAAGAGTCGCTCAAGTCCTACACGGTCGTAAGCCTCAATGCACACCCCGACATCCACCGAGAAGCCACTGTGCGAATACCCCAGCATCTCCTTGGCCTCAAAGCTCTCCAGCAAGCCCCGGCCCACAAAGGCGCGCAGGATGCGGCGGCGCAAGGTGGCCTGAACTTGTGCAACGGTATCGACATCGATGCCGCATGCTGGGAGGAAGATCACGTTGCCCTGCACTTCCTCAAACACTCCATCGACCACGCAAACGTGGAAGTGAACATGCTCATTTAGGCTGGATCCGAATCGGTGGATAAAGGCCACCGCGCCAATGTGCAGGTTTGCCTTGTCCACATGGGCTGCGCCGGAGCAGTGTGTTTGCAGCGTCTGCGCAATCACCCGCATGAAGATGCGCAGCACCATCGCCAGCACCGGCCCGTCACGCTGCATGAAGTAGCGCAGTCGCTTGGGCACCGACAGCACCCACTGGCGCACCGGCAGGCGGGGGAACACATGGTCGCACAGGTGCGCCGCAGTCTCCGCCATGCGCCGCGTGGTGCAGGATGGGCAGACACCCCGGCCCTTGCAGGAGAAGGCTACGAAGTAGTCGTGGCCACAGTCCTCACAGCACGCGTGGGCAAAGACGCCGCCACTTCAGGTACTTGGCTAACGCCTGGCGCACACAGGGCTTGGGGGTTCGGTAGTCTCCCTGCCTATCAAACTGGCCGACGCTGGCAAGGTCCAGCCAGGTCTCGTCGTGCTCGGCTACCGTCTGGTACAGCAGCGTGCGTTCGGGGTGGAAAGCACAAAGCCCGAACTGTTGCCAGTTCGGGCTTTGAGAGGGTTGGCCAGAGGCCCGTCTACTTGCGCGCCGGCGGCACATCCGTGCAGCTGCCGTGCGCCACCTCCGCCGCCATGCCGATGCTCTCGCCCAGCGTGGGGTGCGGGTGGATGGTCTTGCCGATGTCCACCGCGTCGGCGCCCATCTCGATGGCCAGCGCGATCTCGCCAATCATGTCGCCGGCGTGGGTACCCACGATGCCGCCGCCCAGGATCTTGCCGTGGCCGTGGGCCTCGGGGGAGTCGTCGAACAGCAGCTTGGTGAAGCCTTCGTCGCGGCCGTTGGCGATGGCGCGGCCACTTGCCGTCCAGGGGAACAGGCCCTTCTTGACTTTGATGCCCTGGGCCTTGGCCTGATCCTCGGTGAGGCCCACCCAAGCGACTTCGGGGTCGGTGTAGGCCACGCTGGGGATGACGCGGGCGTTGAAGGCGGCGCTGGCCAATTCTTTGTTGCCTTGCAGTTCACCGGCAATCACTTCGGCTGCCACGTGCGCCTCGTGCACCGCCTTGTGCGCCAGCATGGGCTGGCCGACGATGTCGCCGATGGCGAAGATGTGCGGCACGTTGGTGCGCATCTGGATGTCGACGTTGATGAAGCCGCGGTCCGTGACGGCCACGCCAGCCTTGTCGGCAGCAATCTTCTTGCCGTTGGGGCTTCGGCCCACGGCCTGCAGCACCAGGTCGTAGGTCTGCGGCTCGGGCACGGTCACGCCGTCTTCCGCCGGCGCGAACGTGACCTTGATGCCCTCGGGCGTGGCCTCGGCCGCCACCGTCTTGGTCTTGAGCATGATGTTGTCGAAGCGCCTGGCGTTCATCTTCTGCCAGATCTTCACCAGGTCGCGGTCGGCACCCTGCATCAGGCCGTCGAGCATTTCCACCACATCCAGGCGTGCGCCCAGGGTGCTGTAGACCGTGCCCATCTCCAGGCCGATGATGCCGCCACCCAGGATCAGCATGCGCTTGGGCACCCCCTTGAGCGCCAGCGCACCGGTGCTGTCCACCACGCGCGGGTCGTCGGGCATGAAGGGAAGGCGCACCGCCTGGCTGCCGGCGGCGATGATGGCGCGTTTGAAGGCCACCACTTTCTTGGAGCCGGTCTTCTCCTGCCCGGTGCCGGTGGTTTCCTCCACTTCGACGTGGTTGGCGCCCACGAAGGCACCATAGCCGCGCACGACCGTGACCTTGCGCATCTTGGCCATGGCGGCCAGGCCGCCGGTGAGTTTGCCGATGACTTTTTCCTTGTGGCCGCGCAGCTTGTCCACGCTGACCGTGGGCTTGCCGAACTCCACGCCCAGATCGCCCAGGTGGCTGACCTCGTCCATCACGGCGGCCACGTGCAGCAGCGCCTTGGACGGGATGCAGCCCACGTTCAGGCAGACGCCGCCCAGGGTGGCGTAGCGCTCGACGACCACGACCTTGAGCCCCAGGTCGGCTGCGCGGAATGCCGCCGAATAGCCGCCCGGGCCGCCGCCGAGCACCAGCACGTCGCATTCGAGGTCGGCCGAGCCACCAAAGGCGGCTGCGACAGGGGCGGGAGAAGATTCAATATTGATAGCAGCTTGTGGCCTGTTGACGCTGGAATCAGGCTGTTTTTGCTCCAAAACAGGGGCTGTGGAGGCCGCCGGAGCCGCTGCGGCGGCGCTCGAGGCCTCCAGCAGCAGCACGACCGAGCCTTCGGCCACCTTGTCGCCCAGTTTGACCTTCAGTTCCTTGACCACGCCGGCGTGGCTGGACGGAATCTCCATCGAGGCCTTGTCGCTCTCCACCGTGATCAGGCTCTGTTCGGCTTTGATGGTGTCGCCGGGCTTGACCAGCAGTTCGATGACCGCCACGTCCTTGAAGTCGCCGATGTCCGGCACTTTGATTTCAATCAGGCTCATGCTGTGTCTCCGGTTGACCGGCGGGTCTGGCCCGGGTCGGCTTTCAGTTTGATCGTGTACAGGTCCACCGGCGCGGCGGAATTGCGGTCGAATTCGCAGCCCGCGCGCACACCGGCCAGCGCCACTTCGCGCGCGCTGCGGGCCTTGTCCCAGACGGCGTGCATCGCGCCCAGGGCGAAGCCGCGGCCGGAGCCAATGCCCCAGAACTCCTTGAACTCGAACACCTCGCGGTAGCTGTACAGGCCGTAGATGCCGCTGGCGTTGGCAATCACCACGCTGAACTGGCTGGATTCGTAGGGGTCGTTGTCGTCTTCCTTGGTCTGCAGGAAGAACGTCTCTTTCAGCAAGGGGTGGAGCCGGACGAAGGTGTCGAACACCTCGTCGCGGCTGCCCAGCAGCAACTGGTCTTTGGGCAGCTTGTCCATCGCCTTGCGCAGCACCGGGAAATGCGCCACGGTGCCGGCCATGCCGATCCAGCTCGGGCCCGCCGGCGTGTCGACCTTGAACAGCTTGCTGTTGGCTTCATGCCGGTGCGACAGGCGCGTGTCACCAAAGGTCACCAGCGTGTCGGCGGCGATGGCAACGTGGCCCGCCTTCTTCACCACCACGACGGTGGTCATGAATCAGTCTCCGCCGGGCCGCCCCAAGGAGACTGGGCCCCCTCGGGGGGCAGCGCAGTACGCGCAGCGACAAGCGTGGGGGTCATAACAGCACCCGGCGGAAGTCCGCCAGGATCTGGCCCAGGTAGGCGTTGAACCGAGCGGCCGCGGCGCCGTCGATGACCCGGTGATCCCAGGTCAGGCTCAGCGGCAGCATCAGGCGTGGCACAAACTGTTTGCCGTCCCACACCGGCTCCGTCTGGCTCTTGCAGACACCCAGGATCGCCACCTCCGGCGCGTTGATGATGGGCGTGAAGTAGCGCCCGCCGATGCCGCCCAGGCTGGAGATGGTGAAGCACGCGCCCGACATCTCCGCCGGCGTCAGCTTGCCGTCGCGCGCCTTCTTGGCCAGCTCGCCCATCTCCTGGCTGATCTGCAGGATGCCTTTCCTGTCGGCGTCCTTGATCACCGGCACCACCAGCCCGTTGGGCGTGTCGGCCGCGAAGCCGATGTGGAAGTACTGCTTGTAGACCAGCGCGTCACCGTCCAGCGAGCTGTTGAACTCGGGGAACTTCCTGAGCGCGGCCACGCAGGCCTTGATCAGAAAGGCCAGCATCGTGACCTTCACGGCGCCCGCGCCGTTTCCAGACTTCGCGCTCTTCTCGTTTTCCAGGTTGGTGGCGACGCGGAACGCCTCCAGCTCGGTGATGTCGGCGTCATCGTGGTTGGTGACAGCCGGAATCATCACCGCGTTGCGCATGAGGTTGGCGCCGCTGATCTTCTTGATGCGCGACAGCTCCTTGCGCTCGATGGGCCCGAACTTGGCGAAGTCCACCTTGGGCCACGGAATCAGGTTCAGCTCGCCGCCGCCGGTGACACCGCCGCCCGCGGCGGGTGCCTTGGCCGCAGAGGCCGCGATCGCCCGCGTCTGCGCGGCGCCGCCCATCACCGCGCGGGTGAAGGCCTGCACATCGTCCTGCGTGATGCGGCCTTTGGGGCCGCTGCCCTTGACCTCGTCCAGCGGCACGCCGAGTTCGCGGGCGAACTTGCGCACCGAGGGTGATGCGTGCGGCAGGCCGACCGGCGCGCCGGTGGGGTTGTGGGCAGGCGCGGCCGCAGCGGCCGCCACCGCCGGCGCAACCACTGCCTGGGCCGCCGCGGAGGCAGGCACCGAGGCCGGAGCTGCGGCGGGCGCCGCGGATGCAACAACGCCCGTGGCGCCTTCCAGAATGACCAGCAGGTCGCCGATGTTGACGGTGTCGCCCAGCTTGACCCTGAGCTCCTTCACCACGCCGGCGGCCGAGGATGGAATTTCCATCGACGCCTTGTCCGACTCCACCGTGATCAGGCTTTGCTCCAGCTTGACGGTGTCACCGGGCTTGACGAAGACCTCGATCACGGCCACATCCTTGAAATCGCCGATGTCGGGCACGCGCACCTCGACCGGGCCGGCGGCCGCAGCCGGGGCGGGGGTCGAAACCGCTATCGTTTCAGTAGCTGCCGGTGGCCGTTCTGTGCTGGGATTGGCCTGTTTGGAATCCGAAACCGGGGCTTCGGGGGCGGTCGCGGCGCCTTCGGCGTCCAGAACCAGCACCACCGAGCCTTCGCTGACCTTGTCGCCCAGTTTGACGCGCAGTTCCTTGACCACACCGGCCGCGCTGGAGGGAATCTCCATCGAGGCCTTGTCCGATTCCACCGTGATCAGGCTTTGCTCGGCCTTGACCGTGTCGCCGGGCTTGACCAGCAGCTCGATGACCGCCACTTCGGCGAAATCGCCGATATCCGGGACTTTGACTTCTATCTGTGCCATTTCCTGTCTCCGGGTGGGTTATGCGTGCAGCGGGTTGATCTTGTCGGTCCGGATGCCGTACTTCTTGATCGCCTCGGCCACCTTGCCCACCGCAATCGTTCCTTCATCCGCCAGCGAGCGCAGCGCGGCGAGCACGATGTAGTGGCGGTTGATCTCGAAATGCTCGCGCAGCTTGCTGCGGAAATCGCTGCGGCCGAAGCCGTCGGTTCCCAGCACCCGGTAGCTTCGGCCCTTGGGCACGAACGGCCGGATCTGTTCGGCGTAGTTCTTCATGTAATCGGTCGACGCGATCACCGGGCCGGCGTGGCCGGCCAGCTGTTGCGCCACGAAGGGCAGGCGCTGCTCTTCGGTGGGGTGCAGCAGGTTCCAGCGATCGACAGCCTGGCCGTCGCGGGCCAGTTCGTTGAAGCTGGGGCAGCTCCACACGTTGGCGGCCACGCCCCAGTCCACGGCCAGCAGTTCCTGGGCGGCCAGACTTTCGCGCAGGATGGAGCCGCTGCCGAGCAGCTGCACGCGCGGGGTCATCTTGGGCCCCTCCTTGCACAGGTACATGCCCTTGATGATCTGCTCTTCGGTGCCGGGCGTGAGGCCGGGCATGGCGTAGTTCTCGTTGAGCAGCGTGAGGTAATAAAAGACGTTGTCCTGCTTCTCGACCATGCGCTTGAGCCCGTGGTGCAGGATCACACCCACTTCGTGGGCGAAGGTCGGGTCGTAGCTCACGCAGTTGGGAATGGTGCCCGCCAGGATGTGGCTGTGCCCATCCTCGTGCTGCAGGCCCTCGCCGTTGAGCGTGGTGCGTCCCGAGGTTCCGCCCAGCAGGAAGCCGCGCGCCTGCATGTCACCCGCCGCCCAGGCCAGGTCGCCGATGCGCTGGAAGCCGAACATGGAGTAGTACACGTAGAACGGCACCATGATGCGGTTGCTGGTGCTGTAGCTGGTGGCCGCGGCGATCCAGCTGGCCATGCCGCCGGCTTCGTTGATGCCCTCCTGCAGGATCTGGCCGGCCTTGTCTTCACGGTAGTACATCACCTGGTCCTTGTCGACCGGGGTGTATTGCTGACCCGCGGGGTTGTAGATGCCGATCTGGCGGAACAGGCCCTCCATGCCGAAGGTGCGGGCCTCGTCCACCAGGATGGGCACCACGCGCGGGCCCAGGGCCTGGTCGCGCAGCAGCTGCGTCAGGAAACGCACGTAGGCCTGCGTGGTGGAGATCTCGCGGCCTTCCGCGGTGGGCTCGATCACCGATTTGAAAATGTCCAGCGAAGGCACCGTGAACTGTTCGTCCGCCCGGGTGCGGCGGTGCGGCAGGTAACCGCCCAGCGCCTTGCGGCGTTCGTGCAGGTACTTCATTTCCGGTGTGTCGTCGGCCGGCTTGTAGAACGGGATCTCGGCCAGCTGGCTGTCCGGAATCGGGATGTTGAAGCGGTCGCGGAAGGCCTTGATGTCCTCGTCGGTGAGCTTCTTGGTCTGGTGCACGTTGTTCTTGCCCTCGCCCGCCTTGCCCATGCCGAAGCCCTTGACGGTCTTGATCAGCAGCACCGTGGGCTGACCCTTGTGGTTCACGGCGGCGTGGTAGGCGGCATAGACCTTCTGCGGGTCGTGACCGCCCCGGCGCAGCGCCCAGATGTCGGCATCGCTCATCTTCGCGACCATTTCGAGAGTCTTGGGGTCGCGCCCGAAGAAGTGCTTGCGCACGTAGGCGCCGTCGTTGGCCTTGAACGACTGGTAGTCGCCGTCCAGCGTGTCCATCATCAGCTTGCGCAGCGCGCCGTCCTTGTCGCGCGCCAGCAGTGGGTCCCACTCGCTGCCCCAGAGCAGCTTGATCACGTTCCAGCCGGAACCGCGGAACTCGCCTTCGAGCTCCTGGATGATCTTGCCATTGCCGCGCACCGGGCCGTCCAGACGCTGAAGGTTGCAGTTGATGACGAAGATCAGGTTGTCGAGCTTCTCGCGCGCGGCCAGGCCGATGGCGCCCAGACTTTCCACCTCGTCCATCTCGCCGTCACCACAGAACACCCAGACCTTGCGGTTCCCGGTGTTGGCGATGCCGCGGGCGTGCAGGTATTTCAGGAAGCGCGCCTGGTAGATCGCCATCAGTGGCCCCAGCCCCATGGACACCGTGGGGAACTGCCAGAACTCGGGCATCAGCTTGGGGTGCGGATAGCTGGAGAGGCCTTTGCCGTCCACCTCCTGGCGGAAGTGCAGCAGCTGCTCCTCCGTCAGGCGCCCTTCCAGATAGGCGCGCGCGTACACGCCGGGCGCCACGTGGCCCTGGATGTACAGGCAATCGCCACCATGACTTTCGCTCTCGGCATGCCAGAAATGGTTGAACCCGGCGCCGAACATGTGGGCCAGCGAGGCGAACGAGCCGATGTGGCCGCCGAGGTCGCCGCCGTCTTCCGGGTTGTGGCGATTGGCCTTCACCACCATGGCCATCGCATTCCATCGCATGTAGGCGCGCAGGCGCTCCTCGATTTCGATGTTGCCGGGGCAGCGCTCTTCCTGGGCTGCCTCGATGGTGTTGACGTACCCGGTGTTGGCCGAGAACGGCATGTCGATGCTGTTCTGGCGCGCGTGCTCCAGCAACTGCTCCAGCAGGAAGTGTGCACGCTCAGGGCCTTCGGCGTCGATGACGGCGCTCAGGGCATCCATCCATTCACGGGTTTCCTGGCGATCGGTATCGGTCCTCGCGGGGCCGGCGGAGTTCTCGGGGGCGGCTGACATCGGTTGGTCTCCTGGTCGGTGTTTGATGGAATTTAGTGCCAAGTCTCTAGTTTCGCACAAGTTTCCCATAATTTCAAATGGCGATTTCCTTTTTCATATTGTGGATTTCACGTACCGCGCGGTTTTCCCGCCAGACCGGGTGTCGCCTTACACTCCGCCCATGAGTCTTCCCAAGCAAGCGCCGCCCGGATCTCAAGCGGGCGTCGCACCGCGGGTCTGGTTGCAGCACTGGTGGGGTCGCCAACCCGGCACCCGCCAGGACCGCTACGCCATGCTCGCGCCGCTGCTGGCAGTGGTGCTGTTTCTGGCCGCGGTCGTGGCCGCCTTCGGTTACCTGCGTCTGGAAGAGGTGGGACGCGAGCAGGAGGCGGTGAAGCGCGATCTGGAATACGCGCAGCAGCGCCTGCGCCTGCGCCTGCTGGAGCGGCAGGAGCAGTTGATGCGACTGGCGCGCGACATCTCCAACAAGGAGGTCGACCCCGAGGAGTTCATGGCCCGATCGGAATCGCTGGTGGTGCAGTACCCCGAGCTGCAAGCCATCACCTGGATCGACGCCGGCCGCCGGATCATCGCCAGCCGTGCCGCCCCGAGCCTGGCAGCCAGCAACCCCTGGGTGGCCGGTGAGAAGCTCAGCCCCGGCGACACCGAGACCACCTTCGGCCTCGCGCGCGACCTGCTTCAGCCGGTGTACTCCCAGCCAGCGGCCAGTTCGCCGACGATGCCCATGCTGCAACTGCACACGCCGCTGACCGATCAGGGCCGCTTCGCGGGCGTGATCCTGGGCGAATACTCGATCGACAACCTGCTGCGCTACGCGGTGCCGACGGAACTGTCGGCCAAGTACGCGGTCGCGCTGCTCGACAGCAACGGCAACCTCCTGGCGGGCCGGACAATTCCCATACGCGGCAACAGCGTGGGCTGGATGCCCTGGGCCAGCCACGTGAACGAGGACGAAGTGCCGGTGTCGCCGGTCGGCAACGGCCTGATCCTGCGGGCGCAGGCCTGGCGCACCTCGCTGGGCGTGGTGGGCAGCGGCCTGTTCTGGCTCGTGAGCGTGCTCAGCGCCATGACCGCCTGGATGCTGATCGCCAACTGGCGCCACACCCGCCGCCGCCTGCACGCCCAGAACGCGCTCGTGGCGGAAACCACATTCCGCCGCGCGATGGAAAACTCGATGCTGACCGGCATGCGGGCGCTCGACATGCAAGGGCGCATCACCTACGTCAATCCGGCCTTCTGCCAGATGACCGGCTGGTCCGAGGAGGAACTGGTTGGAAAGACCGCCCCCTTCCCCTACTGGCCGGAAGAAGACCACGAACTGCTCCACGCCCGCCTGCAGGAAGAGCTCAGCGGCAAGATCCCGCCCGCGGGCGTGCAGTTTCGCGTCAAGCGCAAGGACGGCTCCCTGCTGGACGCGCGGCTGTACGTCTCGCCGCTGGTCGACGCCGTCGGCAAGCAGTCGGGCTGGATGACGTCGATGACCGACATCACCGAACCCAACCGCATCCGCGAACAGCTCTCGGCGTCTTACGAACGCTTCACCACCGTGCTTGAAGCGCTTGACGCATCCGTCTCGGTGGCACCACTGGGCAGCGAGGAGCTGTTGTTCGCCAACAAGCTGTACCGCCTGTGGTTCGGCTCGCTGGCGGCCGGGCACCTTCAACTGGTTGAACAGGCCGGCATGCCCGAACAGCCCATCAGCGACGACGCGCTGGACGATGTCGACGGACTGGCCGGCCTGCCCACCGGCGCGTTGACGGCGGCGAAGCCCGAAAACGCCGAGATCTACGTTCCCAAGCTCGGCAAATGGCTGGAAGTCCGGTCGCGCTACCTGAACTGGGTGGACGGCCGCCTGGCCCAGATGGTGATCGCCACCGACATCACGCCGCGTCGCATGGCCGAGGAGCTCTCGGCGGCGCAGGCCGAGCGCGCCCAGTCCGCGAGCCGGCTGATCACGATGGGCGAAATGGCATCGAGCATGGCGCACGAGCTGAACCAGCCGCTGACCGCCATCAACAACTACTGCAGCGGCATGGTGAGCCGTATCAAGGGCAAGCAAATCTCGGACAAGGATCTGCTGGGTGCGCTGGAAAAGACCGCTCGGCAGGCCCAGCGCGCCGGTCAGATCATCCAACGCATCCGAACCTTTGTGAAACGCAGCGAACCGAACCGGACGCTGGCCGAGGTGCCGGGCATGGTGGCCGAAGCGCTGGAACTGGCCGAAATCGAGTTCCGACGGCGCAACGTCCGCCTGACCCACCATATCGCGGCGCGACTGCCGACGCTTCAGGTCGACCCGATCCTGATCGAGCAGGTGCTTGTCAACCTGCTCAAGAACGCGGCCGAATCGATCGATGCGGCGCACCGACCCACCTCGCGCCGGCACGTCGAGCTGCGTGTCGTGCCAAGGATCGAATCGGAGCAGCGCGTGGTGGAGTTTTCGGTCACCGATACCGGCCAGGGTCTGGCCCCCGAGGTATTGGACCGGCTGTTCGAGGCGTTCTTCTCGACCAAGGCCGAAGGCATGGGCATCGGCCTGAACCTGTGCCGCAGCATCGTGGAGTCGCACCACGGAAGGATGCAGGCGCGGAACCTCTACAATGGCCAAGAGGTTGTCGGCTGCTGCTTCTCGTTCTGGATTCCGGTCTCCGACAGCCAGCAAACCGATGCGTTCAAGGATTCCGGGGTAACGGCATGAGCTTGATTCCAAAAAAGGGGACGGTCTACGTCGTCGACGACGACGAAGCCGTGCGCGATTCGTTGCAGTGGTTGCTGGAGGGCAAGGACTACCGCGTGCGATGTTTCGATTCGGCTGAGTCCTTCCTGAGCCGCTACGACCCCCGCGAAGTGGCTTGCCTGATCGTGGACATCCGCATGGGCGGCATGACAGGCCTGGAACTGCAGGACCGCCTGATCGAGCGCCGCTCGCCCCTGCCGATCGTTTTCATCACCGGTCATGGCGACGTGCCGATGGCGGTCAACACCATGAAAAAGGGCGCGATGGATTTCATCCAGAAGCCCTTCAACGAAGACGCACTCGCCACGCTGGTGGAACGCATGCTGGCCCACGCCCGCGACGCCTTCGCCGACCACCAGCAGTCGGCCAGCCGCGATGCGCTGATTTCCAAGCTCACCGGGCGCGAGTCGCAGGTGCTCGAACGCATCGTGGCCGGACGCCTGAACAAGCAAATCGCCGACGACCTGGGCATCAGCATCAAGACGGTGGAGGCGCACCGCGCCAACATCATGGAGAAGCTCAACGCCAACACGGTGGCGGACCTGCTGAAAATTGCCCTCGGCCAAACCGCGGCCAAAACCTGAGCGCACACCGGCCCGAGCCCCGTGCCAACCTGGCCGGTGGGGCATTCCAACCTGAAGGAACACCATGACCGCCCAACTGATCGACGGCGTCGCCCTGTCGTCCCGCCTGCGCGCCGACGTCTCCGCCCGGGTCCAAGCCCTTGGGGCCAAAGGCATCACACCCGGCCTCGCGGTGATCCTGGTCGGCGACGACCCGGCCAGCGCCGTCTATGTCCGCAACAAGATCAAGGCCTGTGCCGACACCGGTGTGCGCTCGGTGTTCGAGAAGTACGACGCCACGCTGGCCGAGGATGCGCTGTTGGCGCGCATCGCCGCGCTCAATGCCGATCCGAGCGTGCATGGCATCCTGGTGCAGATGCCCCTGCCGAAACACATCAACCCGCACAAGGTGATCGAGGCCATCTCGACCAGCAAGGACGTGGACGGCTACGCGACCCTGAGTGCCGGCGAGCTGATGACCGGGCAGCCGGGTTTCCGGCCCTGCACGCCGTATGGTTGCATGAAGCTGATCGAGACCACAGGCATCGACCTGCGCGGAAAGCACGCCGTGGTCATCGGGCGCAGCAACACCGTGGGCAAACCGATGGCGCTGCTGCTGCTGCAGGCCAACGCCACGGTCACGATCTGCCACAGCGCGAGCGCCGACATCGGCCACCACACACGCCAGGCGGACGTGGTCGTGGCGGCGGTTGGCAGGCGCAACGTGCTGACGGCCGACATGGTCAAGCCGGGCGCTGTCGTGATCGATGTGGGCATGAACCGAAACGACGAGGGCAAGCTGTGCGGCGACGTGGATTTTGCGGCCGTGCGCGAGGTCGCCAGCCACATCACGCCGGTGCCTGGAGGGGTCGGGCCGATGACCATCACCATGCTGCTGGTGAACACGCTGGAGTCCGCCGAACGGGTTGCCGCTGGCGCACGACCTTGAAACCTCCCGGACCACCGCCACCTCAGCGCCATGACCAATCCGCTCCTCGATTTCACCGGCCTGCCCCGGTTCGACCAGATCCGGCCTGACCACGTGGCGCCCGCCATGGATCACCTGCTCACCCGCGCCGATGCTGCGCTCGACACCGTCACCGAACCGGACTTCCCCGCGCGGTGGGACGCGATCGCCGGTGTGCTGGACGTGGCAACCGAGCAGCTGGGCCGCGCATGGGGCGCAGTCGGGCACCTCAACAGCGTGGCCGACACGCCCGAACTGCGCGCCGCTTTCAATGCGGTTCTGCCCAAAGTCACCGATTTCTGGACCCGCCTGGGCGCGGACGAACGCCTGTACGCCAAGTACAAAGCCATCGACCCGGCCAGCCTGAACCTGGAGCAGCGCCAGGCGCACCGCAACGCCTTGCGCAACTTCGTGCTGGGCGGCGCCGAGCTGACCGGCGAGGCCCGCGAGCGCTTCGCCCGGATCCAGGAACGCCAGGCCGAACTGGCGCAGAAATTCAGTGAAAACGCGCTGGACGCGACCGATTCCTTCGCCTACTTCGCCACCGAGGCCGAGATGGACGGTGTGCCGGATGACGTGACGCAGGTCGCGCGCGCTGCTGCCGCGGCCGAAGGCAAGGGTGGTTGCAAACTCACGCTGAAGATGCCCTGTTACCTGCCGGTGATGCAGTTCGCCACCAGCAGCGCGCTGCGTGAACGCCTCTACCGGGCGTATGTCACGCGTGCCTCCGACCAGGCCGAGGGCGAAGCCGCCCGCTTTGACAACAGCGCGTTGATACGCGAGATCCTCGAACTGCGTCAGGAGGAGGCCCGGTTGTTGGGTTATGGCAATTTCGCCGAGGTGTCGGTGGTGCCGAAGATGGCCGAATCGCCGCATCAGGTGATCCGCTTCCTGCGCGACCTCGCCCGGCGCGCACGCCCCTTTGCAGAGCGCGATGTAGCCGACCTGCGCGACTTCGCGGCGCAGCAGCTGGACCTGTCCGACCCCCAGCCCTGGGACTGGCCCTACATCAGCGAAAAGCTCAAGGAGGCCCGCTACGCGTTCAGCGAGCAGGACGTCAAGCAGTATTTCACCGCGCCCCGGGTGCTGGCCGGCCTGTTCAAGATCATCGAGACCCTGTTCGAGGTGGCGATCCGGTCCGATACGGCGCCGGTGTGGCATCCATCGGTGCAGTTCTTCCGCATCGAGCGCGACGGCCACCTGGTGGGCCAGTTCTACCTCGACCAACCGGCCCGCAACGGCAAGCGCGGCGGTGCCTGGATGGACGACGTCCGCGCCCGCTGGCTGCGCCCCGACACCGGCACGCTGCAAACCCCGGTGGCCCACCTGGTGTGCAACTTCGCCGACGGGGTGGACGGCAAGCCGCCCCTGCTGACGCACGACGATGTCACCACCCTCTTTCATGAGTTCGGCCATGGCCTGCACCACCTGCTGACCCGGGTGAACGAACGCGACGTCTCGGGCATCAGCGGCGTGGAGTGGGACGCTGTTGAACTGCCGAGCCAGTTCATGGAGAACTTCTGCTGGGAATGGGACGTGCTGCGCCACATGACCGCGCATGTCGAAACCGGCGAACCGCTGCCGCGCACGCTGTACGAAAAGATGATCGCGGCCAGAAACTTCCAGAGCGGCATGCAGACGCTGCGGCAGATCGAATTCGCGCTGTTCGACATGCTGCTGCACGCCGAACACGATCCGGCGCGGGATTTCATGCCGCTGCTCGATCTGGTGCGCGCCGAGGTGGCCGTGCTGCAGCCGCCCGCGTACAGCCGAACCGCGCACACCTTCAGCCACATCTTCGCCGGCGGCTACGCGGCGGGTTACTACAGCTACAAATGGGCCGAAGTGCTCAGCGCCGACGCTTACGCGGCCTTCGAAGAAACCAGTGGTAACGATAGCTTGCCCAACCCCGAAACCGGCCGAAAATACCGCCAGGAAATCCTGGAGGCCGGCGGCAGCCGGCCCGCCATGGAATCGTTCAAGGCCTTCCGGGGTCGCGAACCGAGCCTGGACGCGTTGTTGCGCCATCAGGGCATGGCCTGACCTTGTTGATCGGAGGAAGCAGTGAACCGAACCACCCTTGCCACCCTGTGCGCCAGCCTGCTGCTGTTGACCGGCGCCGCCGCGCAGGCACAGACCCTGTACCGAAGTGTGGGGCCCGATGGTCGGGTGACGTTTTCCGACACACCACCACCCAGTGCCACCAACAAAGCGGCTGGCTCCACTGCCGGCAGCGGACCGGCAAACGCCGGCGCTGCCCTTCCCTATGAGCTGCAACAGACCGTGAACCGCTACCCGGTCACGCTCTACACCAGCGACAGTTGCGCGCCGTGCGCCAGCGGACGCAACCTGCTGACGGCCAGGGGCATTCCTTTCACCGAACGCACCGTCACCACCGGCGACGACGCCGCCGCGTTGCAGCGACTGACCGGTGACACCAGCCTGCCCCTGCTGACGATCGGCAGCCAACAGATCAAAGGATTCTCCGACACCGAATGGTCGCAGTTCCTGGATCTGGCCGGCTACCCGAAGACCTCCCAATTGCCAACGGGCTACCGCGCGGCGCCCGCCGCGCCACTCGTTGCCGTGCAGCGCCCGGCTGCAACCGGCGCTGCGACCGTCGAAACCACCACGCCCCCGGCACGACGGCCCCGTCCGGCGCCCGAACCCGCTCCCGACACCGGCAGCAACCCGGCCAACATCCGGTTCTGATCGCCAAGACGGCACGGGCCATGGTGCGGCCCTGCCGGGCATCAGGAAATCACTTCAAGAACAATAGCTGCCTGTGGCCTTCCATTAAGGGCTGTGGCGTCTTTTTCAATCGAATTCGAGGACCTTGACACCTTGGGTAGTGCCCAGCAGGCACACCCGGGCCTTCTGGTGCGCAAACACGCCCACCGTCACGACCCCGGGCCACTGGCTCACCATGGTCTCGAAACCGAGCGGATCGGTGATCTTGAGGCCGGTCACGTCCAGGATGAACTGGCCGTTGTCCGTGACCAGTGGCCGTCCGTCCTTCAGCCGCAGCCCCGCCACGCCACCCAGCGCCGCAAATTGGCGAATCAGCCGCTGCGACGCCATCGGTATTACCTCCACCGGCAGCGGGAAGGCGCCCAGGGTGTCCACCAGCTTGGATTCGTCGGCGATGCAGACAAAGCGCCTGGACTGCGCCGCCACGATCTTCTCGCGCGTGAGCGCCGCACCCCCGCCCTTGACCATGTAACCCTGGCGGTCGATTTCGTCGGCGCCATCGATGTAAACGGCGAGTGACTCCACCGCATTGCTGTCGAAGACCGCAATGCCGGCGGCTTTCAGGCGTAGCGTGGACGCCTCGGAGCTGGACACGGCGCCGGCGACGCGGTCTTTCACCGTCGCCAGCGCATCGATGAACTTGTTGACCGTGGAGCCGGTACCCACACCGACGATTTCGCCGGGCACGACATACTGAAGGGCGGCCTGCCCGACCAGTGTTTTGAGTTCATCCTGGGTCATTTGCGACAATCCGTTGAAGTTTTGAGGAATTATCCCGTCAATGTCGTTGCTGCCCTACGCCCTCGCCCGCCCCTTTCTGTTCGGGCTCGATCCCGAAACCGCCCATGAGCTCACGCTGCACACGCTGGCGCGGGTGCAGGGCACGCCGCTGGCATGGGCCTACTGCAACCGCCGGGTGGAAGACCCGGTGGTACTGGCCGGGCTGAAGTTTCCGAACCGCGTGGGACTCGCCGCAGGGCTGGACAAGAACGCACGCTGCATCGACGGCCTGGGGGCGATGGGTTTCGGCTTCGTCGAGGTCGGCACGGTCACGCCGCTGGCCCAGAGCGGCAACCCGAAGCCGCGCCTGTTCCGCCTGCCCGAGGCGAACGCGCTGATCAACCGGCTGGGCTTCAACAACGACGGGCTCGATGCCTTCATCACCAACGTCCGCCGCGCCCGATTCCGGGACCATGGTGGCGCAACGCCCATGCTGCTGGGCCTGAACATCGGCAAGAACGCCGCCACGCCGATCGAGGACGCCACCAGCGACTACCTCAAAGGGTTGGACGGCGTCTACCCACATGCCGACTATGTGGCCGTCAACATCTCCAGCCCCAACACCAAGAACCTGCGCGCGCTGCAAAGTGACGAGGCGCTGGACAACCTGCTCGGTGCCATTGCCGAACGGCGCGAAATCCTGGTCGGCGAACACGGCAAACGGGTGCCCATCTTTGTCAAGATCGCGCCGGACCTGGACGAAGCCCAAGTTGAGGTGATTGCGGTCACGCTGCAGCGCCACGGCATGGATGGCGTCATCGCCACCAACACGACGCTGGCGCGCGACGCGGTCAAGGGGATGCGACACAGCGAAGAAGCCGGCGGGCTGAGCGGCGCACCGGTGCTCCAGGCCAGCAACCGGGTGATCCGCCAGCTGCGCGCCGCGCTGGGCAAGAAATACCCGATCATCGGCGTGGGCGGCATCATGAGCGCCGAAGACGCGGTCAGCAAGATCAGGGCCGGCGCCAACGTGGTGCAGATCTACACCGGGCTGATCTACCGCGGACCCGACCTGGTGCGTGAGGCCGCCCTGGCGATCAAGGCCGCGGGCTGACGCTTGCCTATTTTCGGCCGGGTGTGAAGAACAGTGAGATCCCGACCGCGATCAGGATCAGCGGCCACCAGGTACGGAAGATCTCGCGCAGGCTGATGTCGATCAACCCCAGGTTGGTCAGCAGAAAAAACGACCCGATGACGATCAGCACGATCGCCGCACCATTGCCCCGCATGTGACCTCCTGTCCGTACGTTCCAGCAGGCTGATGGTACCTGCTCGGCACAGGCCAGCGTACCAACGTGCGCAAAGGATGATCGCCGTCAATCTCGCTTCGTTCACCTTGCCGAGAATCGATCCCGTAGCGCCATGATGGCCAGGAACCAGGGGGGCGGATCGCATCAGGAGGGTGCCATGTTCAGGTACGGGTCGAACTGCCTTCGATGTCTGTGCGTCGCGACAGTGGCTCTGATGACAGCCTGCGCAACGTTGCAAGAGATGCCACCGAATCGGCCGGAGGTGGCGCTGAACGATGTCGCCTCGTCACCGTTGGCAGCCCTCGCAACGGCATCCGTTCCCAAAGACCGTCCAAGCTGGTCGGGATTCAGGCTCTTTTACTCGGGAGAGTCCGCCTTCAACGCGCGGATAGCCCTCGTGCGCCGCGCCACGCATTCGCTGGACGTTCAGGTCTACCACCTGGCCGATGACGAAACCGGACGCGGATTCCTGCGGGAATTGCGCGACGCGGCCCTTCGAGGGGTGCGTGTCCGCCTGCTGGTCGACGACCTGCATGTTTCCGACGACGGCTTGCTGGCCGGTCTGGCCGCCTTTCCCAACACGCAGGTGCGCGTGTTCAACCCGTTGCCAGCGCGTGGCGGCTCGCCCCGATCCCGCCTGCTGCGCTCGCTGCACGAGTTCGATCGCGTCAATCACCGAATGCACAACAAGCTGTTCATCGCCGACAACAGCATTGCGATCACCGGCGGCCGAAACCTGGCGGATGAATACTTCATGAACAATCCGCAAGCGAACTTCCTCGATCTCGACGTGCTGTGCGTCGGACCGGTGGTGCGCGACCTGTCAGCGGCGTTTGACGAGTATTGGAACAGCGACAAGTCCCGCGCGATCGAAAGCCTCATCCCGAAGATCGCGACCGACGAACGGCAGCGGCATTTCAATGACGCGGTACAGGCCGGCACCACCCGGCTCGGCGAGCGTCAACGCGACGTCTTCGGTCGCACGAGCTTCCTGCGCCAACTGGCCGCCGGCGAACTGACGCTTGACCATGGCGAAGCGCGGGTTCTGGTCGATTCGCCCGCCAAGGGCGCAGAACGCGCTGGCGCGCAAGATCGATCGACGGTGGCTGCAGAGGTCCTGGCCTTGCTCGCTTCCACCCGCGAGGAAGCGCTCGTGATGTCGCCCTATTTCATTCCTGGCGATGAAGGTGTGCAGATCGTTCGCCAGGTCAGTGCCGGGCGGCCCGGGCGTATCAGGCTGCTCACCAATTCGTTCGGCGCCACCGACGAGCCATTGGCCTACGCAGGATACGAGCGCTACCGCCTCGCCCTGCTGAAAGCGGGCGTGGGCATTTACGAACTCAGCCCGACCCTGGCGCGGGATTCGGGCCGGGTGGCCTATTTTGGCGACACGATCGGCCGTCTCCATGCCAAGTCGCTGGCGATCGACTGGCGTTGGTTGTTCGTCGGCTCGCTCAACCTCGACCCCCGCTCAGCCCACACCAACACGGAAATGGGGCTCGTCATCGACAGCCCGGTCCTCGCGCGCATGGCCGGCACGATCTTCAGGAGCGCGACCACCGGGGCGTTCCGCCTTCGCCTGGGTTCGGCCACCGGGGACATTGAATGGGTGGAGGTCGACTGGCAGGGTCGAGAAGCCGTGCATGCGAACGAACCACACGACGATGTCTGGCTCCGCTTGAAACTTCGCCTGCTGCAAACCTTCATCTCCGAAGACCTGCTGTGACCCGGTCAGCGAAGCGTTCTGACCGGTTGGCGGGTTTCGTCTCGGTACGTGAAGATGTTGACCGATGGCTCGCGCAAGTCTCCACGCTCGTCGAAGGTGATGACACCGGTGATGCCCCGAAAGCCGCTGGTCTGCGCCAGCATCCGCCGCACGGCCCCGGGTTCCGAAGAATCCGCACGGACCATCGCATCGGCCAGCACCATCGTGGCGTCGTAAGCAAAAGGGGCGTAGTAGAACTCGGGCACGTTGCCGAATCGACTTCGATACCGGGCCGCAAAGTCGGCCATCGCCACGTCGCCGATGGCTCCCACCCCGGCCGGCATGGCGCACAACACCTGGTCGTCGAGCGCGGCACCGGCAGCCCAATACGACACAAGATCCGGTGTGCAGATCGCGTCGCCGCCGACGAAGGTGGCATGGATCCCGAGCCGCCGCATCTGTTTGAGAACCAGGCCGGCCTGGCGGTCAAACCCGCCGAAGAAAATGGCGTCGGGCTGCGCCGATCGAACGCGGGACAGCACGTCCGTGAAATCGCTGGCGGCAGCATCGACCCGGATCCGCTCCAACACGCCGGCACCTCGGGCCACCGCCTCATTCGAGAATTCGTCGGCCAAGCCGGCACCGAAGGCGCCGCGATCGTCGATGACGATCAGTCGTGTCGCCTTGCGCTCGTCGACCAGGTAACGCGCCAGAAGACGTCCGATGTGCGCATCGTCGGCAATCACCCGAAACGCGGTGTTCCAGCCTTGGCGCGTGAAGGCCACCCGCGTCGCGGACGGCGCCACCTGCGGAATACCGGCCGCGGCGTAGACCGCACCGCCCGCCATCGTCGCGTCGGATAGAAGGTGGCCGACAACCCCGCTGACGCGCGCTTCGACCAACGAGCGCCCGGCCGCAGCCGGCCGGGCCATGTCCCCCGCGTCGTCAACCAGAACCAGCTCAAACACGGCCCGGCGCCCACCGAGGACGACGCCTTGCCGGTTGAGTGTTTCCACCGCGAGGCGCGCGCCGTTCGCACTGTCGTTGCCCACACGAGCGAGCCAGCCGCTCATGGGTGCGACATGCCCGATCCTGATGACGGCCTGCTGCGCCGACGCAGCATTCGCCATCAGGATCCATGCAATGCACCCAGCGCAACGCCGTGCCAAGGGAATCCATCTGGAGGGCATGGCGGCAAGTATGGCACGCACAGCCGAACGCTCCAGCCTGGCCAATCCAGACCCACCCATCATCCACCGGCCCGCTTCACCACGAGCCCCTGCGCCTTGAGCAGCTCGATCACGCGCTCGCAGTGATCACCCTGCACCTCGATGACACCGTCCTTCACCGTCCCGCCGCTGCCACACGCGGTTCGCAATTGTTTTCCCACCGCCGCCAATGACGCGGGTTCCAGCGCCAGGCCCCGCACCAGCGTCACCGCCTTGCCGCTGCGCCCCTTGGTTTCCCGCGACACGCGCACGACGCCGTCGCCGGCAGGGACCGGCTTTGCCTGCTTGCAAAAGCATTGCGCCAGCGGCTGGCGGCAAGCAGGGCACATGCGCCCGGACTCGGTGGAATACACCAGGCCGCCGTTGCCCGATCGACTCTTCATTCCTGATCCTTCCTGGTCACCGCAACGGTTGCACCCGGCACGAACCGCGGACTCCTGATCCGCAACGCTCCGGACTGTGTCTCACGCCTTCAGCTTGAAACGCATGCGGGTGCCAGCCAGTTCAAGCTCGTCGCCCTCGTTCAGCAACGTCGGCTCGGGACCGATCGCACGCCCGTTCAGCAACGGGCCGTCACCACCCTCCATGACCGCCACGTAGTACCCGTTGCGGCGGTGCGAGAGCGCCACGATCGCGACACCGGGTTTGCCAAAGGTGGTCACGGCTTTCACCACCGGCATCTCCAGGCCGGCCGACGAACCGGAGAGCACCTGCAGGCTCGCGTGGGGCACCACCTGGGCAACTGCGGCGGTGCCCTCCAGCGGCATGGCGGTGGTCTGGCCGAATTCGCCCGGCGCGGAAGCGCTCAGGTATTCGATGTGGATGCGGCCGACCGTGATGACATCGTGGTCGCGCAGCTTCTGCCGGCGCACCATCTGGCCGTTGAGGTAGGTGCCGTTGGTGCTGCGCAGGTCTTCGACGGTCACGTCGGCCAAGCCCTCCAGAATGAACACGCAGTGCTCGCCGCTGACCACCAGGTCGGGCAGGACGATGTCGTTGTGGGGCTTGCGTCCCAACGTGGTGCGGTTGTTGTGCAGATTCACGCGCCGGATTTCGACGCCTTCGATGGATAGCACGAGTTGCGGCATGACACCTCCCTTTGGGCTACGAAACCAAGGACCCCGGCCTCGCGTTCGAATGGGCCAAGGCCTTGCGATTTGAGGATGGTAGAGCGCCGGAGGGGATCCGGCAAGACCGACGGCGTGCCGGCTCAGTCGGGCGTGAAGCCCGCGTTGAAGCGCGCGACGTCGGCCGCGAGCTCCAGCGTCACCAGCTGGCCCATCTTCATGTCCGAGAGGCGGCAGGCCGCGTACAGGCTGGCTCGCCCCTGAAAGCCGAAGTCCTCCAGGATGATCAAGGCATAGGGATACGGCACGAACACCTGGTGCGTGAACAGCTCCCGGTGCCGGTTGCGCGGTGACGGGTAGAGCTTGTACCCAGCCGTCTCGATGGTTCTGCCGGTCATCGCTGGATGGGGTTTGCAGGCGGGCGGGGCCGGGTCAGTCCAGAACGAACAGCAGCCTGGAATCACCGAGTTCGATGATGTCCTGGTCGGCGAGCTGGCGCGCGTCGGCGCCAATGGCCTGGCCGTTGTGCAGCGCCGCCTTGTCGCCGGCCTCCACCAGCGAGGTGTAGTAGCCATGTCGGCGGTGATAGATGCCCACCACCGCATCCCCCGGCTTGCCGAAGGTCGTGACCGCCTTGACCAGCGGCACCTCCTGTCCGCCGGCCGGGCCGTCGAGCACCATCAGCCGGGCCTTTCGTGCGCCCGCGCTGCCGGGCGCGCCCAGTTCCTCCAGCCGCACCGGCGCCGTGTTTCTGGCCTCGGCAGGCGGCGCCTCGCTGAGGAACCGCACGCTGTAGGTGCCGATGGAAATGACGTCAGCATGGCGCAGGCACTGGCGCTGGATGCGCTCGCCGTTGACGAAGGTACCGTTGGTGCTGCCCACGTCGGTCAGCCAGATGTCCCCACCCTGGCGCTCGAACACGCAGTGCATGCCGCTGACCGAAAGGTCCGACAGGGCAACATCGTTGTGGTGGCGCCGGCCCACGGTGGTCCGGTCTTTCAGAAGATGCACGTGTTGCGTTTCCACGCCGTCGCTCGATACGACCAGTTCTGCCATGGTGTCCCTTTTCCCCGATTGCTGCGCCGGTGCGCGCGATCCGATGGTCGCCGCGCGAAAACCGGTATTTTCGCAGGCCTTGGCACCCGATCGGCAGTCCCCGGTGCACGCGGCCAGCCCGCAAACGGATCAATCCCGCCGCCAGGCCCTTTCGGGACGCTCAAAACCGATACAAATTGCGATCAGGCCAGCGTCGATTGGCCACCAGACGCTATCTTTTCAGGACCGAACAGAACACTCAGATCTTGCGCCCGATCGCAGCGTACAGCTCCGAGACCGGCACCACACGTCCGTGAAGCGGCAGGATCCGGTCGACCTGCAGGTTCAAGCGCTCGATGTTCTGCACCAGGTTCACGTGCAAGGCGTTCGGCGTGGCCGGCGGCGGCGCCCCCGGCGGGCCCGGCGTGAAAGCGTCGGCCTCGATCAGCAACTTTTCGCGGGGGAGGTACACCATCATGAATCCGCGCGCATGCACGCTGCCTTCGATGAAGTGCACGTCCACCACGCGATCGCCGTCGGTGAAACGCCGCTGCCCGGGCACACCGGTCAAGCTGGCCTTTCGACCCGATATTTCCATCGCGTCCGGGCTGAGCCGGTTCGGATTGGCCAGAACCTGCTCGAAATACGGCCGAGCCAGTTCGCTGGTCACCAGCGTGGCACCTTCGGCCACGGCGGTGCGCAGGCCGCCCGAATGGTCGAAATGGTGGTGTGAATTGACGACAAAGCGGATCGGCTTGCCCGGCGCAAGCTTCTTCACCTCCGCCAGCACCGGCAAGGCCCGACCATCGAACAAGGGGCTCTCCACCACCATCACATGGTCCCTCATCTCGATGGCCACACTGTTGTGCGAGCCCCCGGCCAGGAACCACACCCCGTCCGCCACCTTGTCGGCCGTAACTTTTTCGGTGGCCGCGCTCACCAGCGGCGGCACTTCGATGGCCGCGGGCGCGTTCGGCTTGACCTCGTTCACGGTCAGGTCCAGCACCGGGAAGCCGCCCAGGCTCTGGCGGATGCGCTTCGGGAACTTCACGCTGCCGACCGACTGGTAATCCGAAAACGTGATCACCGAGCCCAGGTCGCCCATCACGGGGTTGGGCATCACCGATTCGATCTGCTCCACCAGCCCGTCGGCATTGATCAGCGCCATGGCCCGCAGGCGCCCGGGCATTTCGAACGAAACCGCCCGCAGGGTGCGTCCGTCCTGGCTGCGCGTGGCCAGCGTCGGCTGGTTGGCCAGCGCGGCCTTGATCACGCCGTGGGGCGTGGTCCACAGGTCGTGCACGCGCGCGTCCAGATCCCGCGGTGACGGCACCGGTGCCGGGCCCACCAGGTTCCAGGCGTAACCGCCGCGCATCAGGCCCATGGTGCGCTGCTCGCCGGCACCCATCAAGGGCACGGCCCCGCCGCCCGTGGGCTCGGCGCGGCTGCGCGCGGCGTCCTCGCGGAAAGCGGCGTTGTCGTAGTCGGCCAGACGGCTAAAACTTGAATAGGTGATCCTCGGCCAGGCCTTGCCCGGTTCATAGGCCTGCCCGAAGGTGGCGCCGCTGCCCGTACCCGCATACGAGATGCTGCGCAGGTCCTTGCCGCCCATCGCGGTGTCGGCGCGCCGCAGCACGGATTCGGCACTCTCGGGCGCCACGCTGGCACAGGAGGCCAGCACGGCGGTGGCGGCCGTCCAGACGAAGAGACGGCCAAGCCGGCCGGTGTGCGAAGTTCGAACCATGGTGCGCTCCTGTTGCAGACGGGTTGCCGGGAATTCGATCCGCCTTGATCCTAGTCAAGCGACCGGACGGCGGACATTGGGGAAAGTCGCTACAAAATCAGGCGACCGCGAGGGAATATTTCGGCAAGACGTATTTGCACCCCCCATTCGCCCAACCCATGCCCCGCCACCCGCCCGACATGCCGCCCGCACCCGGCCGGCTGGCCACCGCCCTGGCCTTGCTGCACGCGCAGGCCCGCCCTGGCGAGCTGGCCGGCATGGCGCGCTTCGGCATCGTGGGCAATGGACGGCTGGGCCTGTCGATGCCGGCCATGCGCCAGATCGCCAAGGCGCTGGGCCGCGACCACGACCTGGCCCTGGCGCTGTGGGCCACCGGTATACCCGACGCGCGCATCGTGGCCGGCAGGGTGGCCGACCCGGCGCGCCTGACCTCGCGCCAGATGGACGCTTGGGCCCGGGACTTCGAATCCTGGGACGTCTGTGACCAGGTCTGTGGCAGCGCGTTTCTGGCCTCGCCCCGGGCCTGGGACAAGGTTGCCGACTGGGCCGGGCGCCCCGAAGCCTTCGTGCGCCGCGCCGCCTTCGCCCTGCTGGCCACGCTGGCGGTGCACGACAAGTCGGCCGACAATGCCGCCTTCGTCAACGCCCTGGCGCTGATCAAGGGCGCTGCCGGCGACGAGCGCAACTTCGTCAAGAAGGCCGTGAACTGGGCCTTGCGCAACATCGGCAAGCGCAACGTGGCGCTGAACCAGGCCGCGATCGAGGCCGCCCGGCGCATCCAGGCCCAGGGCAGCCGTTCGGCGCGCTGGATTGCCGCCGACGCCTTGCGTGAACTTAACAGCGACGCTGTGCAGGCCCGCCTCGCGGCGCGCCGGTGACGCCAATTGGCCATCGGACCAGGGAAAAACGCCCGGATTCAGCCTTCAATCCACTCCTGCCCATCGTCAGCCGGCCACAACATGCTATCGTTTCAGGACCGATCGATCCGCCGGCCGAACCGGCCCGAGCGCCCGTGACCACGCCGATGAACCCAGCCCGCCACGCACCCACCAAGGAAGCCATCGCCCTGCTCGACCCGTTCGAGCGCCTGGACCTGGACCGCATCGAGCTGGTGCGGACCGCCGCGCAGGCCGAACGCGCACTGGCTGCGCTGGCCTGCTCGGCCGCCTGGGGCTTCGACACCGAGTCCAAGCCCACCTTCCGCAAGGAAGAGGTGTCCAGCGGCCCGCACGTGGTGCAGCTCGCCACGCTGGAGCGCGCCTGGGTGTTCCAGCTGCACGACGCCGATTGCCGCGCACTCGCGGCCGAGGCCCTGGCACGGCCGGGGGTGGTCAAGGCCGGCTTCGGCCTCGGCGACGACCGCAGGCGCATCCGCGCCAAGCTCGGCGTGGAGCCGCAGGACGTGCTGGACCTCAACCACGTGTTCCGGCAGCGCGGTTACCGCAAGGACATGGGCGTGCGCGGGGCCGTGGCGGTGCTGTTCAACCGGCGCTTCATCAAGTCTGGCAAGGCGTCCACCTCCAACTGGGCCAACGAACGCCTGACCGAGGCCCAGCTGCTCTACGCCGCCAACGACGCCTGGGCCGCGCTGCGCGTGTACCACGCGCTGGGGCTGGCTGCGACCGATCCCGCAAGCTGAGCCGGCGCCGGTCTCATCCAGCCTTTCCGGGCACCTGCATGCGCGTGCCCAGGTGCAGGCCGGCATCGAGCAGCAATAGCTCGCCGGTCATGGTGCGTGCGCCATCAACCAGCCAGACGATGGCCTCGGCCACGTCCTCTGGCGTGCTGGCCTTGCCCAGCGCCGTGCTTTGCTCCGTCAACGCCTTGACCTTCTCGAAGCCCTCCTGGCCCAGCCCGTCGACGAACCAGCGCGAGGTGATCAGCCCGGGGCAGACCGCGTTGACCCGCACCTCCGGCGCCAGCGCGCGCGCCAGGTACAGCGTGAGCGAATTGACCGCGCCCTTGGACGCGATGTACGGCACCGACGAGCCGATGCCCAGCGAGCCTGCCACCGACGACACGTTGACGATGCAGCCCTGCGCGGCCTTCAGGTGCGGCGCGCAGGCGCGCACCATCTGGAAGGCACCCAGCGCATTGACCGCGAAGATGCGCTGGAAGGTGGCCGCATCCAGCACGTCCCAGTTGGCCGCGCCGGTGAAGGTGGAAACCCCCGCGTTGTTGACCAGCGCGTCGATGCGGCCCCAGCGCGCCAACGCGCCAGCCACCAGGGCGCGGCAGTCGGCGTCTTCGGCCACATCGCCTTGCATCAGCAGCGTGTCGGCGCCCGCCTCGTCGCAAGCCGCCTGCGAGGCGCGCGCCTCGGCTTCGCTGCGCGAGTAGTTGATCAACACGTTGAAGCCACGGCGCGCCAGCATCAGCGCGGTGGCGGCGCCGACGCCGGTGCCCGAGCCGGTGATGAGGGCGACTTTGCGATCGGTCATGGTGCCTCCGACAACGGGTGAACGGGAAACGGTGACTGCGTCCGGATGGTGTGAAGGTGGGTTCAGAGCGCCTGTGCCAGCCGCCCCACGCCTTCGACGATCTTGTCCGCGCCGACGGTTGCAAAGCTCAGGCGCAGGGTGGACGGATCGGGGTTCGCGCAGAAGAACGGCGCGCCCGGCACGAAGGCCACGCCTTTTTCGATGGCGCGCTTGGCGAATTCGCCGCCGTCGCTGACCTTGCCGCCAGCGCCGGTCAAACGGGCCCAGACGAACAGGCCGCCCTGGGGTTGCACGAACTCGATCGCCGCGCCGAGCTCGTGGCGCAGCGCGTCGCACATGACCCGGGCGCGCTCGGCGTACACCCGGCGCACGTTCGCCAACGTGCCGGGCATCCGGCCAGCCTTGAGGTACTGGGCGGCCGTGGCCTGGGCAAAGGTGCTGGTGTGGGCGTCGCTGAACTGCTTGCACATGGTGGCCTTGGCCAGCAACTCGGCGGGGCCGATCATCCAGCCCACGCGCAGGCCGGGGCTCAGCACCTTGCTCAGGCTGCCACAGTGCACCAGCAGCTCCCGGCTGCCGCTCACCAGCAGGCTCATCGCCAGCAGGCTGGGCGGCGGGCGGTCGTCCGCCGTCGTGCCGAAATACAGGTCGCCATAGGGGTCGTCCTCGACGATCAGGGTCTGGTGCTTCACGGCCATCTCCAGCACGGCCTTGCGCCGCGCCAGGCTCAGCATGGCGCCGCTCGGGTTGCCGAAGGTCGGGATCAGGTAGACGAACCTGGGCTTGTGCTCGGCGATCAGCTTTTCCAGTTCGTCGGTCTTCACCCCGTTGCCGTCGATGGGCGCGCTGATCAGTTCGGCCCCGTACAGGCGGAAGCACTGGATGGTGGCCAGGAACGTGGGGCCTTCGACGATGACCTTGTCGCCGGGCGAGATCAGCGTCTTGCCCAGCAGGTCCAGCGCCTGCTGGCTGCCGGTGGTGACGATCAGGTTGTCGGGGTCCACGCCCGTGCAGCCCTTGCCGCTCATGAAGGCCGCCAGTTGCTCCCGCAGCGGGCCGTAGCCCTCGGTGGCGCCGTATTGCAATGCGCCGCCAGCCTCTTCGGTCAGGGCGGCGTTGACCGCCGCACGGATGCCGTCGACATCGAACATCGCGCTGTCCGGAAATCCGCCCGCGAAGCTGATGATGCCGGGCTTGCCCAGCAGCTTGAAGAGTTCGCGGATGGCGGAGGTTTCAACGTTGTTCAGGCGGTCTGCAAACTGGATGGACATGGCGGTGCTCTCGGTGCGCGTCGGATTCATGGGGGAAAAAAGTCATTCTGACACGCCCGGACCGCCGGTTGCGGGCAGCCGCGCGACCGGCGCCCGGACGGACCGCGTGGCGACGACCGATCCCGGCGGGCATCGCGCGCGCCATGACGACCGCCCATCGTTCGTGTTAGATTTCCGGCACTAGGAAAATTCCGAGAGCCCAGCGTCCGATGTCCAGTCTTCCACCGCCCTACCAGGCGCCTCCCGGCGAGGAGGAGGTTGAGCGCGTCATCTGCGCGAGCCAGGTGACCGACCGCAGCGAGGTCTACGCCACGATGGAGCGCATCCGTGAACGTGCGTTGCGCCACAACCCGACGGTGGGCATCCACGTGGCCTTGCTGTACCAGAGCGGGTGGTTCCTGCACTGGGCGGAAGGACCGAAGCTCGCGGTGCGTGCCCTGTTCGACCGCATCCGCCAGGACCCGCGCCACCAGGGCCAGGTGGTGCTGCACCACAGCCGCGGCCGTCGCCTGCTGATGACACCCTGGTCGATGCTGCTGTCGCCCTCCAACGAGACGCCGGACCATTTCGAGCGCCGCGTGCTCAAGCTGCGCGAGCAGATGAAACGCGGAACCCAGTACGCGCCCACCTCGGTGATCCGGCAACTCATCATGCCGTTGCGGCTGAAACATGCCGAAGACCAGCCCGACCCCGAGGCCTACCACCGCATCGTGGTCTGCGCAGCCTCCGGCAATGGCGCGTTCGGGCTGGTGCATTGGCTCTCGCAGCAGAACGGCCTGCCCAAGGAAAGCCGGCGCTGGGCCGGCGAGTCCGACCTGGACAGTGGCAGCGACTACGTGGAATTCATGTTCGGCGGGCACCCGTGCCGCGTGATCGCCGTGGCGCGCGCCAATGTGGCGCAGGGCCTGCACCGTTCGCTGGTGCCGGACTGGCGCTTTCTGGTCCTGCTGTTCAACCATGAGATGAAACGCAACCTGGCCCTGCTCGAGCGGGTGCGCGACGCCTTCCACGACCACCACCGGGTGCCCGAACTGATCGGGCTGGGGCCCGACGCGTCGGCCCTGTCCCATGTGGACCGGTTCGCCCGCGAGATGGGCCTGCACCTGCTCGATGGCGGCCAGGTGGTGAACGACGACAGCGAAGGCGCCTGGGCCGCCATCGCCGCGCGGCTGGAGCAGGTGGGCGATCCGCGGCGCTCCCACTGGGACACCATGAGCTCGCTGCTGCCCCTGTGACCCGGGCACGCGCCGTACACTGCGCGCGATGAACCACGCGCAGATCCAGACCTTCTTCGCCACGCTGCAGTCGGCCAACCCGCACCCCGTCACCGAACTCGAATACACGAGCGTGTTCGAACTGCTGGCCGCTGTGCTGCTGTCGGCACAGGCCACCGACGTGGGTGTCAACAAGGCCACGCGGCGGCTGTTTGCGGTGGCCAACACGCCGCGGAAGATGCTGGACCTGGGGCTGGAGGGCCTGGAGGGCTACATCCGCACCATCGGCCTGTACCGCAGCAAGGCCCGGCACCTGATCGAGACCTGCCGCATCCTGGTGGAGCGGCACGGCGGCGAGGTGCCGCGCAGCCGCGAAGCGCTAGAGGCACTGCCCGGCGTGGGGCGAAAGACCGCCAACGTGGTGCTCAACGTGGCCTTCGGCGAGCCGACCATGGCCGTGGACACCCACATCTTCCGCGTGAGCAACCGCACGGGCCTGGCGCCCGGCAAGACCCCGCTGGCGGTGGAACAAAAGCTGCTGCAGCGCGTGCCGCCGGCCTACCGGGTCGATGCGCACCATTGGCTGATTCTGCTGGGCCGCTACGTCTGCCAGGCCCGCAAGCCACGCTGCTGGGAATGCGCCGTGGCGCCCTGCTGCGACTTCAAGCCCAAGACACCGGCTCCCTGAGCCGCGCGTGGCCCCGTGGGGCCGTCACAGCGTCCCCAGGGGCGGTTTTTTCGCATCGTTCAACGCCAGTCTCCGCTTCGGATGGCCACGAGCAGCTATCAATTCAATCGTTCTCAGATGGCACCCGAAGACCGCATGGCGGCGATCCGCCCGTCGTCCAGGCCCAGTTCGCGCAGGATGGCATCGGTGTGCTGGCCCACGGCGGGTACGGGGTCCATGCGGTGGTCGAAGGCGTTGCTGTTCCCCGGTGGCAGCAAGGCCGGAATCGGTCCGGCCGGTGAGCCGACCGAGGTCCAGCGAGCGCGCGAGCGCAGTTGGGGATGCGCCCACAGGCCGGCCATGTCGTTCACGCGGGCGTTGGCGATGCGCGCGGCATCGAGGCGTTCGAGAACCTGCGCGGTGCTCAGATCCCGAAACACCGCCAGGACCAGCGCCTGCAGTTCCGCGCGGTGTTCGTTGCGCCGCGCATTCGATGCGAAACGCGGGTCGGTGGCCAGCGCGGCGTCGTTCAGCACCGTCTCGCAGAAAGCGCTCCACTCGCGCTCGTTCTGAAGACCCAGCATCACCGTGCCGCCGTCGCCTGCCTCGAAGGGGCCGTAGGGGTAAATGCTGGCGTGCGAGGCGCCCGCGCGCGGCGGCGGCGGTGCCCCTTCGAACGCGTAATACATCGGGTAGCCCATCCATTCGGCCAGCGATTCGAGCATCGACACGTCGATCGCGCTGCCCCGCCCGGTGCGGGCCCGCAGCAGCAAGGCCGAGAGGATGCCGTTGCTGGCGCACTGGCCGGCCGCGATGTCGGCCACCGAAATGCCGGCTTTGGCCGGCGCCTCGGGCGTGCCCGTGACCGACAGAAAGCCGGCCTCGCCCTGGATCAGCAGGTCGTAGGCCTTCTTGTCACGGTACGGGCCGTCGTCACCGTAGCCAGAGATGTTGCAGACGATCAGGCGCGGGTTGTGGTCCTGGAGCGCGTCGAACGACAGGCCCATGCGCGCGGCGGCGCCCGGCGCCAGGTTCTGCACCAGCACGTCGGCGCGCGCCAGCAGGTCCATCAGCGCGGCATGGGCGTCCGGGTGCTTGAGGTCCAGCGTGAGGCTTTCCTTGGATCGGTTGGTCCAGACGAAGTGCGAGGCCAGACCCTTGACGCGGGTGTCGTAGGCGCGGGCAAAGTCGCCGGCTCCAGGACGCTCGACCTTGATGACCCGCGCGCCCAGGTCGGCCAGCTGGCGGCTGCACAGCGGGGCAGCGATCGCGTGTTCGAGGGAGACGACGGTGATGCCGTCGAGGGGGCGGGGATTGGGCATGGTGGTGTGGTGGTGGTTCGGAGTGGCAGGGTAACGCGGTCGGCTTGGTGAATGGGGCTTATGGGTGATGGGGACGGCTTTTGTTGAGGTGGGAGCTGCTGGCCGGGTCTCGGCCCGGCGGCCGACTCACTTTTCTTTGCTTCGCCAAAAGAAAGTAAGCAAAGAAAAGGCGAGCCGGATGCGTCGTCCCTTCGCTGCGCTACGGGCACACTGCGTTGCTCGCGCCGGGCGGGGTCTGGCTGAACTCGCTGCGCTCGGACAACGCCAGCCCTGATCCGCCCGTCGCTGCGCTACTCGCCGACGCATGACGGCGGGGAAACCGCGGAGCGTTCGACCTGGGTGAGCACATCCCTTGTCCGTCGTGTTGGTTGGCCCGCCACGGCGCGGTCTGGTGCCTGGCTTTCGGCGTCTGGATTGGCGCCACAGCGTTCGCACGAACAGCTGAACGCCATGTTGGTCAAACTCGTTGAAGCGGGGGTATTCGGGTTTTCGCCGTTGAGGCAGGGCTGAGCAGCGCAGCGGCAGGGGGATCAGGGCTGGCGTTGTCTGAGCCCGAAGGGCGAGTTCAGCCAGCCCCCACCTGAGGCGAGCAGCGCAAGGCACCGCGCAGCGGCCCTGACGTCGGCTCGCCTTTCTTTGCCGACTTTCTTTGGCGAAGCAAAGAAAGTCGGTGCGCCGCCGGGCGCATGTCCCGGCCAGCAGCCCCACCCAAGAAACAATCGTTGCATGCCGGGAAAACACATCAGAACGACCTCGGCAGGCCCAGCACATGCTCCGCCACATAGGCAAAGATCATGTTGGTGGATATCGGCGCCACCTGGTACAGGCGGGTCTCTCGGAACTTGCGCTCCACGTCGTATTCGCAGGCAAAGCCGAAACCGCCGTGGGTCTGCAGGCAGACGTTGGCGGCTTCCCAACTGGCCTTGGCGGCCAGGTACTTGGCCATGTTGGCTTCGGCGCCGGCGTTCTGGTGCGCGTCGATCTTTTCGCAGGCCTTCCAGCGCATCAGGTTGGCCGCCTCGACCTCGATGAAGGCCTCGGCGATCGGGAACTGCACGCCCTGGTTCTGCCCGATCGGGCGGCCGAACACCCTGCGCTCGCGGGCGTACTGGCGGGCCCGCTCGATGAACCAGTAGCCGTCGCCGATGCACTCGGCCGCGATCAGCGTGCGCTCGGCGTTCAGGCCATCCAGGATGGTCTTGAAGCCCTTGCCCTCGGGGCCGAGCAGGTTCTCCTCGGGGATTTCGAGCTTGTCGAAGAACAGCTCATTGGTCTCGTGGTTGACCATGTTCGGAATAGGCCGCACCGTCAGGCCATGGCCGATGGCACTCTTCAGATCGATCAGGAAGCAGCTCAGCCCATCGCTTTTTTTCTGCACCTCGGCCAGCGGCGTGGTGCGCGCCAGCAGGATCATCAAGTCGCTGTGCTGGATGCGCGAAATCCAGACTTTCTGGCCGTTGATCACCCAGCGGCCGTCTTTGCGGACCGCCTGGGTCTTGAGCTGGGTGGTGTCGCTGCCCGTGGTGGGCTCGGTCACGCCCATGGACTGGATGCGCAGCTCACCCGACGCGATGCGCGGCAGGTAGGCCTGCTTCTGCGCCTCGGTGCCGCTGCGCACGATGGCGTTCATCACGTACATCTGCCCGTGGCAGGCGCCGGCATTGCCGCCACTGCGGTTGATTTCTTCCAGGATCACCGAAGCCTCGGCCATCGAGAGGCCGGAGCCACCGTAGGCCCGCGGAATCAGCGCCGCCATCCAGCCGGCCTGGGTCAGCGCGTTGACGAAAGCCTCCGGGTAGCCCCGGTCCGCGTCGACCTTGCGGTGGTATTCGTCGGGGAACTCGGCGCACAGCGCGCGTACCGCTTCGCGGATGGCCTGGTAGGCGTCGGGGGTGTGGGTCATGGGCTGGAACAGGTGTGTTGACGGGTGTTTCAGGCGGAGTGCTCAGGCGAGCTGCACCTCGCCTTGCATGGTCAGCCAGCCTTCGTGGTCCTGGGCCCAGACGCGCACCGTCTTGCCGTCGGCCGAAGGCTGGGCGTTCAGGCGGAACGGGTGCAGGTCGAACGTGGGGCGCACGGCCTTGAACTGGAAGCCTTTGACAAAGGCCTGCGGCTGGTAGCGGCGCACGAGGTCGACCAGCAGCGTGGCGATCAGCGGGCCGTGCACGATCAGTCCGGGGTAGCCCTCGACCTGGGTCACGTACCGGCGGTCGTAGTGGATGCGGTGGCCGTTGAAGGTCAGCGCCGAGTAGCGGAACAGGAACACGTCGTCGGGCACGATCTCGCGCTGCCAGGCGGCACCGGTCTCGGCGGCCACAGGTGGCGGCACCGGGTCACCCGGCTGGGCCACCGCACGGTAGACGATGTCGTGCTCTTCGGTCACGCTCAGGCCGCGCGCGTTGGCAATCTCGTGCCGGACCAGCACAAACAGCAGGTCGCCGGTGCGCCCGGACTTGTGCGTGACGGAGTCGATGCGCGAGGTGCGCTGCACCGCGTCGCCCACCACGAGCGGGTTGGCCGCATCCCAGGTCAGGCGTCCGCCGGCCCACATGCGCCGGGGCAGCGGCACCGGCGGCAGAAAGCCGCCGCGCTTCGCATGGCCGTCCGGGCCGATCTCGCTTTGTCGGTGCTGGGGCAGAAAGTACAGCCAGTGCCACAGCGGCGGCAGCACGGTGCCGGGTCCGGGCGCTGGATCTTCGCGGTCCAGCGTGGCCGAGAGGCCGCGCACCGGGGTGGCGTTCAGCTCGTCGGTCAGGGTATCGGTGCGGCCGACCCAGGCCTGCAGATGGGCCACGGTGTCGGCGTCGAGGGTGCGGGGCGTGGTGTTCATGGTCCGGCATCATGGCCCGGGCGCCGTCCGCACGCAATGACCGGCGCGACATCGCCCGACCGTTGCAGACGCATCGGCCCATGCCCTAGCATGCCGCCATGCGCGCGCCCGTTTCCAAATCCACAGCTGCCCCGGACGGCCTGGCCGGCCTGGGCCCGAAATCGCGCGCCATGCTGGCGGCGGCCGGCATCACCACTCCGACGCAACTGCGGGACCTGGGCTCGGTGCGGGCTTACGCACGGGTCAAGGCGGTGCCCGGCAACCACACCAGCCTCAACCTGCTGTGGGCCCTGGAGGGAGCGCTGACCGGCGAACACTGGCAAGTGGTGGCGCGCGAACACCGTCTGAGCCTGCTGCTGGCGCTGGAAGCCCTCGCGGGCACCACCGAAGCGGACACGCCGCCTGCCGGCCAGCGCCGACGAGCCGATAATCACTCCTGAAAGCATAGCTGCCGATGGCCATTACACGATGGGATCAGGCCAATAGGATGCCGAAAACAGCCACCGGCGGGGCCTGCGCATGAGCGCCAGCCCCTCCGACGCCTTCCGTCACCTGCCGGCGCTGCGCCACCGCGTCAAGCCGGCCGAGCAGTCGGAACTCCGGGTCACGCCGCAGGTGCTGGCGATGTGGGACGAACGGGCCCGCACCCAGGGCCGCCCCGCCGACTGGCGCTGGTCCGACGCGCAGATCGAGGCCTCGCGCCGGGCCATGCTCCTCGGCCTGGACCTGCGCCAGGGCCTGTGGGTGTTTGGCTACGGCTCATTGATGTGGGACCCGGGCGTGCACTTCGCCGAAGTCCGGCTCGCCACGCTGGGCGGGCAACGGCGCCGGTTCAATTTCCGGACCGCGCTGGCGCGTGGCACGGTCGAACAGCCGGCGCTGATGTTGTCGCTGGAGCCCGGCCCGGGCGACTGCCGGGGGCTGGCAATCCACCTGGCCGCCGAGCAGGCCGAGGCCGAGCTGACCCTCCTGTGGCGGCGCGAAATGATCCGCGGCGCCTACCGGCCGCAGATGCTGCCGGTGGCCACGCCGCAGGGCGACATCGCCGCGCTGGTGTTCACCAGCAACCCCCGGCACCCCGAGTACGTGGGCGAGTTGCCCATCGACGACACGGCCGCCATCATCGCGCGCGCCTGCGGCGTGATGGGCTCGAACCGCGCCTACCTCGAACAGATGGCCCACCAGCTGCAGATGCTGGGCATCCACGACGACTACGTCGTGCAGCTGCTGCGCCGGGTGCAGGCACTTGGCCCCGCCTGATCCCGCTCACCGGGCGGCGATCAGGGACGCCAGCACCCCGGGCGCGACGTGCGCCTCGATGAAATCGGCCAGTCCGTCGAACACACGCTCCAGCGTGGGGGCGTCGATCCCGAACAGGGCTCGCACCGCGACCGGGTCTTCGAACAGGCCGTGCAGGTACAGGCCCAGCACGTTGCCGGCGCGGTTCTGCCAGCCCAGGGGCCGGCCCTGCGTGTCGGTCAGCGCCACGCGAGCGACGTCGCCGGCGGCGGCCATCGCGGGGTGCTGCGCCGTCTGGCCATGGTGGATTTCGTAGCCGGACATGGTCACGCCTGAAAGCGCCGCCCACGCGCCGGCGAGGGACCCGAATTGGGCATTCGTGCGCCGCACGGTCTTGTCGGCCTCGAACACGGTGACCAGCGGCAGCAGGCCCAGGCCGGGCGCGTTGCCGTCGATGCCGTGCGGGTCGATCAGCGCCTCGCCCAGCATCTGCAGGCCGCCGCAGATGCCCAGCACCGCCCCACCCAACGCCGCGTGCGCGGCAATGGCGCGGTCCAGCCCCTGGGCGCGCAGCCAGGCCAGGTCGCTGCTGGTGTGCTTGGAGCCGGGCAGGATGACCCAGTCGGCACCGGCCAGGTCGGCCGGCGACCGCGCCCATTTCAGGTGCACGCCGGGCACATTGGTCAGCGGCTGGAATTCGTCGAGGTTGCTGATGCGCGGGGTGGCGATGACGGCAATGGTTCTGGTCACCGCGCCCAGGGTTCCAACCTGAACATGAAACATACCGTCCTCTTCGGCCAGGCCATGCTGCCACCACATCGGCAGCACGGCCACCGTCGGCACACCGGTCAGCTCCTGCAGCATCTGCGGGCCGGGCGCCAGCAGCGCGGGGTCGCCGCGGAACTTGTTCAGCACGAAGCCCTGGATGCGCGCGCGGTCGGCCTCGGGCAGCAGCGCCCACGTGCCGTACAGGTGGGCGAAGGCGCCGCCGCGGTCGACGTCGGTGACCAGCAGGCAGGCGGCGTCGGCGTGGCGGGCCACGCGCAGGTTCACGACGTCGCAGTCGGCCAGGTTGATCTCGGCCGGTGAGCCGGCGCCTTCGATGACCACCACGTCGTGTTCGGCGCGCAGCGCGTCGAGCGCGGCGGTGATGGTGGGCCAGACGTGCTCGCTGCGTTCGCGCCACGGTATCGCGCCCAAGTCGGGCCGAACCTGCCCCAGCAGCACGACCTGGCTGCGGGTGTCGGACTCGGGCTTGAGCAGCAGCGGGTTCATGCGCACATCGGGCTCAGCCCTCGCCGCCAAGGCCTGGAAAAATTGGGCTGACCCGATTTCCCCCACCCCTACCACCCGAGCGTTGTTGCTCATGTTCTGCGCCTTGAAGGGCGCGGCCTTGAGGCCCTGGCGCGCGTAGTGGCGGCACAGGGCGGTGGCGAGCCAGCTCTTGCCGGCGCCGCTGGTGGTGCCCAGCACCATCACGCAGCGGGCGCGGGCCGGAATCGGACCGGAATCGGGCCGCTCCATGGTCAGCATGGCAGCGCCACCCAGTTCCCGGCCAACGGTTGGATGGCGATGCGGTGCTGAAACACCTGCTCCAGCGCGCGGTGCGTGGCGCCGTCGGCGCTGGCGCCTTGCCAGGCCACCCGGCCCTGCGACAGGATCACCAGGTCGTCGGCCTGCAGCGCCAGCGAGATCTCGTGCAGCACGCTGACCACCGTGCGCCCCTCGGCGATTTGCTCGCGCACCATGCGCAGCCAGTCGGCCTGGTGCGGCGGGTCGAGGTTGGCCAGCGGCTCGTCCATCAGCAGCACCGGCGCCTGCACCGCCAGCGCGCGCGCCAGCAGCACACGCTGGCGTTCGCCGCCCGAGAGCTGGCCCAGCGGCCGCTCACGCCAGTCCCAGGCCTGGGTGGTGCGCAGCGCCTGCTCCACGGCGGCATGGTCGGCCGCGCTGGGTGCGGCCAGCCAGGTCTGGTGCGGCAGGCGGCCCAGCATCACCACGTCCCAGGCGCTCAGGTCCTCGGCCGAGCCCTCGCTCTGGCCCAGCCAGGCCAGCTGGCGCGCGCGTTGCCGCCCCGGGAGTTCGTGCAGCGGCGTGCCGAGCAGATGCACCGCACCGGTGTGCGGCAGCAGCCCGCCCAGGACCTTGAGCAGCGTGGACTTGCCCGCGCCGTTGGGCCCGACGACGCAGGTCCAGCGCCCGGCGGGCAGGGTCAGGTCCAGGCCGTGAAGGATTTCGACGCCGCCGAGCGCCGCGCGCACGCCACGGGCCTGCAGGGCCGGCACGCTCACAGGGCGCCTTTCGAGCCGCGGCCGAAGTGCATCAGCCACAGCAGGTAGCCGCCGCCCAGCACGGCCGTGAGCACGCCCACCGGCAGTTCCTGCGGCGCGATCAGCGCGCGCGCCAGCAGGTCGGCGCCCAGCAGCAGCACGCCGCCCGCCAGCGCCGACAGGCCCACCAGGCGCACATGCGTCGTCTTGACCACCGAGCGCACCAGGTGCGGCGCCGCCAGGCCGACAAAGGCGATCAACCCGGTCTGCGCCACTGCGGCCCCGGTGGCCAGCGCCAGCACCGCCACCAGCGCCAGCCGCAGCGGCCCCAGCGGCAGGCCCAGGCTGCGCGCCGTGGCCTCGCCCAGCGACAGGCCATCGAGCACCGGACTGACGATCCAGGCCACGAGCAGGCACAGCACGAAGGCAGCGGCCATCGGCACGCAGGCCGGCCAGCCGACGAAACCCGTGGAGCCCAGCAGGAAGGCCTGCATGGCCGGCAGGGTTTCGGGGGCCATCAGGGTGATCAGCGAACCCAGCGCGCCCAGCACCACGCCGACGATCACGCCGGCCAGCAGCAGGCGCAGCGTGTGCTGCACGCCGCGTGCGAGCGCCAGCGTGAGCAGCACCGCGCCCATCGCGCCGACGAAGGCGGCACCGGTCAGTCCCAGCGTGGCGAGCCAGGACACGGCCTGCGGGCTGATGCCGAACAGTGCCAGCGCCAGCGCCACCCCCAGCGAGGCGCCCGAGGCGCTGCCCAGCAGAAACGGGTCGGCCAGCGGGTTGCGGAACAGCCCTTGGGCCACCGCGCCGGCCAGGCCCAGCAAGGCGCCGGCCAGCCAGGCGCCCAGCGAGCGCGGCAAACGGATGTCGCGCACGATGGGCCAGGCGCTTGGGTCCTGCCCGAGCGCTTCCAGGTCCGACCAGCCGGTAGAGCCGACCGCGGCGCCCACGCCCAGCAGCGCCAGCGACGCGCCCAGCAAGACCAGCGCGAGCCACGCGGCGCGCCGGTGCACGCGCGCCATCGGGCTCACCGGAGGACCCCCAGGAACGTGGTCATGGCCGCATGCCCGGCGCCACGGTGGGCAAGGTGGGCGCGCGGCCGGCCAGGCAGCCAGCCATCAGTTTCGCCGCCTCGGCCAGGCGCGGGCCGGCCCGCACCAGGATGTCGGCCTGCGCGGGCGTGAACACGCACACCCGCTGCTCGCGCACCGCGCGCAGGGCCGCCCAGCCAGGGCGCCCGCCGAGGCCGGTGAAGAGTTCGTCGCCGATCATGATGACGTCCGGGTCGGCCTTCACCACGAACTCGGGGTTCAGCTTGGGAAACGGCCCCAGGCTGCCCGGCACGATGCTGCGCGCATCGAGCCGCGCCAGCATCTCGCCGATGAACGACGCCTCACTCGCGGCATACGGGCCGCTACCGACCTCGAAGTACACCCGCGCGCCGCGCGAGCGTGGCGGGATCGACTGCGCGATGGTGCCCAGCGCGGTCTCGATGCGCAGCCAGACCCGCTGCGCGTCCGTCGGCGGCAGGCCCAGCGCGCGTCCCACCTGATCCAGCACGCGGCGCGTGTCGGCCAGGCTGCGCGGCTCCAGCGCCAGCACCTTGATGCCCAGCGCCTCCAGCCGGGCCGCGGCGCGCGTGGAGGTGGCCAGCAGCACCAGATCGGGTTTGAGCGCCACCACGGCCTCGATGCTCGGGTCGAGCCCGCCGCCCACGCGCGGCAGCGCGGCGATGCTGGCGGGCCAGTTGGAGTAGCGGTCCACCCCCACCAGCCGCCGGCATTGACCGAGCTCGCAGACGGTCTCGGTCAGCGACGGCAGCAGCGACACGATGCGCTGCGGTGGGGCCGCCAGCGTGACGACGACGCCCCGGTCATCCGTGAGCTGCAGCGCCAGCGCCGGCCCTGCCGCACCCAGGCACACCAGCGCAGCCAGCAGCTGGACGACCCAGTGCGCCTCGACGGCATCCAGGGTGGCTCGCGCGGACCACCACAACTGCCTGAAGCCCATGCCGATGACTCCTGAATTCATAGCTGCCCGTGGCCGTTCGACGCTGGGAAAAGGCCAATTTTCCCTGAAAAACAGGCCCAAAAGGCCCCTGGAACGCACCCACCGCTCACCCATGGCGTTCACCCCAGGCCTGGATGATGCGCGCCAGCTGCGCCACGCCATCGGTGAGCGCCGCCGGTCCCGGCTGCAGGATGTCGGCCGACTTGATTTCGAACAGCTGGCCCTCACGCACCGCCGGCACAGCCTGCCAGCCGGGGCGTGCCGCCACTCTCTCGGGCCGGAACTTCTTGCCGCACCAGGAACCGATCACGATGTCGGGCTGGCGGTGGATGATCTCGGTTGGGTCGGCGATGATGCGGTCCTTGCCCAGCGGCCGCTGCGCCAGCTCGGCGAAGCAGTCGTCCCCACCGGCGATGCCGACCAGCTCGGACACCCAGCGGATGGCGCTGATTGGCGGCTCGTCCCATTCCTCAAAGTACACGCGTGGCCGCCGCGGCAGGCGCGCGGCCGCGTCCGAAATGGCCTGCAAGCCGGCGCGCATGGCCGCGATCCGGGTCAGCCCCTGTTCGGCCTGCCCCACCATCGCGGCCACCTGGACCAGCATCGAAAAGATCGCGTCCACGCTGCGCTGGTTGAACACCGTGACCTGCACACCGGCGCGGATCAGCGCCGCGGCGATGTCGGCCTGCAGATCAGAAAAGCCGAACACGCAGTCGGGCTCCAGCGCCAGGATGGTGTCGATCTTCGCACTCAGGAAGGCGCTGACGCGCGGCTTTTCCTGGCGCGCCACGCGCGGGCGCACGGTGTAGCCTGAAATGCCCACAATGCGCGCCTGCTCACCGAGCAGGTAGAGCCATTCGGTGGTTTCCTCGGTCAGACAGACGATGCGCTGCGGGCCCCAGCGGACAGTCCCGGCGCCGATCGGGGCCGCTGGGGTTTCAGTGCATGCGGGCATAACGGTCATGGCTTGGGGGATGTTCGTAGCGTGGCCACCAGCCTAGCGCTTCTGGTTCCAGACCAGGCCCACGTAGGCGCCGATGCCGGGCTGGTTGTAGCCCCAGGCAGTCTGGTACTTGCGGTCGAACAGGTTGTCGATGCGCCCGGTCAACGCCAGCTCCGGGCTGACCGCGTACCGCACCGTGACGTTGGTGACCGAGTATGCCGGCAGCATCGGATTCAGGGCGGTGTCGGGCCGCTTGCCGGTGTAGACCACGTTGGCGCCGAACAGCCACGCGCCCCAGGGCAGGTTGACGCCCAGCGAGGCCATCTGGCGCGCGCGCCGGGGCAGCCAGGCACCGGTGGCTTCGTCCACCGGGTCCTGCGCCGTGAGGCTGGCGCGCACGTCGGCCACCGAGAGCTTGCCGTTGTAGCTGAGCTCCAGGCCTTTGTTCGAAGCCTTGGAAACGTTGCTGAAGCGGAAGGTGTCGAAGTCGTACAGCATCAGGTTGTCGGTTTCGGTGCTGAACAGCGTGGCGCGCATCACCTGGGCCCCTTCGGCCCATTGAAGCCCCAGCTCGCCGGAGCGCGCGGTCTCGGGCTGGAGCTGCGGGTTGCCCGAGAACGGGTCGTACAGATAGCCCAGCGGTGGCAGGTTGAAGGCCGACGACACGGTGGCGATCAGCTTCCAGGCCGGCGTCATCTGGTATCCGTAGCCGGCGTAGCCCGTGGTCTGCGCGCTCATGCCGCTGACCGCGTCGTTGCGCACGTTCAACTGCAGTGAGTGGGCGTCGCTGGTGCCCGACAGGCCGGCAAACAAGGCTGTCACGCCGCGGCCGGTGTTGAGCGTGGTGGCATAGCTGTCGGAGGTGTCGATGGACTGAAGCTGGCGTTCGGCGCCCGCGGTGAGCTGCCAGCGGCCGAGCGCAACCATGTTGACCCAGTTCAGCGTGCGACTGCGCGTCGTGGCCTGGCTGTCGTAGGGGAAAGCGGTCTGCGTGGCGTCGTAGACCGATTTCTCGCGGCCCTGGCTCAAGGTCAGCTCGCTGCGCCAGTCCGCGGTGATCTGGTTGTGGCTGTAGATTGAGCCGTTGCCCAGCGTGCTGCTGCCCTTGTAGAAATCGGTGGCCGTGCCCCAGCCGCCGCCATCGGTGTCGAACCGGCCTTGCGTGCCCTGCGCGCGAAAGCCGATGGTCTGCCCCGGCGCCAGCTGCTGCGAGACCGACAGGTTGACGTTGAGGTTGCGATAGCCGTCGAGATCGGGGTTCTCGCCCGGATGCTGGGTCACGTCGATGGCCGAGATGCCGGTGGTACGGTGACCGCCGATGCCCAGCGCAAACCGGGTGTCACCAACCTGCCCGCCGACGCCCGCGGCCGCGCGCACCGTGTTGAACGAGCCGGCCTCCAGTTGGGCGTAACCGGCTGGTTTGCCCTGCCCTTTGCGCGTGAACAGCTGGATCACGCCACCCACCGCGCCACTGCCGTAAATGGCCGACACGTTGCCGCGCACGATCTCGACCCGCTCGATCGAATCGAGCATGATGTGCTCCAGACTCACGGTGCCGGTGGTGTCCTGCTTGGTCAACGGCACGCCGTCGATCATCACCAGCACCTGCGTGGCGGCGCTGCCGCGCAGGAACAGGCTGGTGGCGCTGCCACGGCCGCCGTTCTGCACCGACTGGAACCCCGCCTCGCCTGCCAGCAAGGAGGCCAGGTCGACCGCCTGCGAGCGTTCGATCGCGTCGCGACCGATCACGGTGGTGTGGGGCAAGGCCTCGGTCACCAGTTGCTCGGAGCGGTTGGCGGTGACCACGGTTTCGCGCAATTGCGCGGGTGGCGCCGCGGTCTGGGACTGGACTGGGAGAGCAGCAGCGAGCGCCAGTGGCAACAGGGCCAGGCGTGGCGAGAACAGATCAGCAATCATGAGGGAACCGGAAAGACAGGTGTCCTGACCGGCTTCCCCGCCAGTCGCTGGACGATAAGGCCGCGGCAAGACATCACGCCACGCAGCAACCGCCGTGTTGGCCGGTATCCGGGCTGGTGGAGCAACTTCCGGCGCCTTCCCGGTCGCCGTTTCAGGGCGTCCAGTGGCGGTGTGCCGGAAGCGGAATCAGGGCTGATTCGTCCACTTACCGTTGCGGGGGCAGCGCAGGTTAGGTCGGTTCCGAAAGGACGTTTCCCCCCTGCTTCCCGTTGAACTGCGGCATGGGAACCACACCGCGAGCACCAACGGCCGCAATTCTAGCGGCGCCAGCTGGCGCAAACCCTACAATTCATGGTCACCCCCTCGCGCCCATGGCAAACCCGTCCCAGATCGACCAGATTACCGAACGCGTTGACCGCCTGCTCGTTCGATACGAGGAGTTGCAGCGGACCAACGCCTTGCTGGCGCAGCAGGTCACCGCGCTGACGAGCGAGCGCGACTCGCTCAGATCCCGCCTGAACGCGGCGCGCTCACGCGTCGACGCGCTGCTCGAACGGCTGCCCGACGCGACGGCGTCCAAGGACAGCGCATGAAACAGATCGAAGTGCAGATCCTCGGCCAGGGCTACCTGCTCGGATGCCCGGAGGGCGGCGAGTCGCGCCTTCTTGAAGCCGTCGAGCGCGTGGACACCGCGATGTGCCGAATCCGCGATGCCGGCAAGATACGCGCGCGCGACCGCATCGCGGTGCTGGCCGCGCTGAACCTCGCCTTCGACCTGGCCGATCGCAGCATGGCCGATCTGGAGGCCCGGCGCGAACCGCCCGCCATCGCGACGCCAGCACCGGCAGCGACACCTTCCGCCGAACACGACGACCCCCGGTTGACCGCCTTGCTGCAACGCCTGGACGCCTGCCTGGGCGACGACGGCCGGTTGCTCTGATCCAGCGGCCGGCCCTGTGGCGCGGCGCTGGCGCACGGCCTACAATCAGCGTGTCTGCGGTGCATGCCGGGCTTTATATTTCCTTGAACCAATGCTCATCGAGCTCGGGCTTGGAACATCCCCTGGTGAGCGTGATCGTCTCGCGTCAGATGAACCCAACGCCAGGTTGACCTGGCCCACCTGAACCCCGGTTCAGGATGCCGGTCCGGTGGCATTCGCAGACACCTATTCCCCGATCGCCAGCGCCCGCGCTGGCGTTTGTTTTTCGTGCCAGGCCGCCCATGATCCCGGAACCACTGCTGATCGTCGAACTGGCCCTGCTCGGCACCTGCACCGGCTTCCTGGCCGGGCTGCTGGGGATCGGGGGTGGCATGCTCATGGTGCCGTTTCTCACCATGATCCTGTCGGCCAAGGGATTCCCGTCCGATTACGTCGTCAAGATGGCCGTGGCCACATCGCTGGCCACCATCTGCTTCACCTCGCTGTCGTCGGTGCGGGCGCACCACCAGCGCGGCGCGGTGCTGTGGCCGGTGGCCCGTTTGCTGGCGCCGGGTATCCTGGCCGGGGCGGCGCTGGGTTCGCAGGTGGCGGTGGCCTTGCCGGGCAAATGGCTGGGGATTCTTTTTGCTTTGTTCGTCGGGTTCTCGGCAACCCAGATGTTTCTGGACCGCAAGCCCAAGCCAACCCGGTCTTTGCCGGGCTCCGCCGGCATGTTTTCGGTGGGTGGGCTGATCGGTCTGGTGTCGGCCCTGGTGGGCGCGGGCGGCGCCTTCATCTCCGTTCCCTTCATGACCTGGTGCAACGTCAAGATTCACAACGCTGTCGGAACGTCCTCGGCGCTCGGATTTCCGATTGCACTGGCCGGAACGCTGGGTTACGTCTGGGCCGGCCTGGCCATGCCACAGATGCCGCCGGGCTCCGTGGGCTACCTGTACCTGCCGGCGCTGGTGATCATCTCCGTTGCGAGCGTCATCATGGCGCCAGTTGGCGCCCGGACGGCGCACGGGATGGACGTGCGCCCGCTCAAGAAGGTGTTTGCCACGGTGCTGTACGGCCTGGCCGCCTATTTCCTGCTCCGCTGAAGACGGACAAGCGCACCGGGGTCAACTGCGGCAAACCCTAGGCGCTGCGGGCAACAAACCGCGCCATTTTTTCACCGGATACCGAATAATCGGTCGGCGGCTCCATTCGTCCGCTCAACCCAAATCAAGGGAGACAGTCCGTGCGTTTTTTTGAACGATTCACCCGCTTTCGCCTGATCCACGCGCTGCCGCTGGCGCTCGGGCTCGCCACCGCCGTCCCGGCCCAGGCCGCTTCCTGGGAACCGACCAAAACCGTCGAGTTCATCGTGCCAGCCGGCACCGGTGGCGGCGCTGACCAGATGGCTCGCCTGATCCAGGGCATCGTGACGAAAAACAAGCTGATGAAGTCCTCCATGGTGGTGGTCAACAAGGGCGGTGGCGCCGGCGCCGAGGGGTTCCTGGACATCAAGAACAGCAAGGGTGATGCCCACAAGATCGTCATCACGTTGTCCAACCTGTTTACCACGCCCCTGGCCACCAGCGTGCCGTTCAGTTGGAAGGACATGACACCCGTGACCATGCTCGCGCTGGACGAGTTCGTGTTGTGGGTCAATGCCGAAACCCCGCACAAGACCGCGAAGGACTATTTGGCGGCGGTCAAGGCGTCCGGTGGCAAGCTGAAGATGGGTGGCACGGGATCGAAGCAGGAAGACCAGATCATCACCGCGCTGATCGAGAAGTCGGCGGGCGTGAAGTTCATCTATGTGCCCTACAAAGGCGGCGGTGAAGTCGCGGTGCAACTGGTCGGCAAGCACGTGGATTCGACCGTCAACAACCCGATCGAGGCAGTGGCGCAGTGGCGCGGCGGCAAGCTCCGCCCCTTGTGCGTGTTCGACTCCAAACGCCTGCCTTACAAGGAAAAGGTCACCGACCAGGCCTGGGGCGACATCCCGACCTGCAAGGAAAGCGGCTTGGATGTCGACTACCTCATGCTGCGCGGCATCTTCATGCCACCCGATGTCAAGCCCGAACAGGTGGCGTTCTATGTGGACCTCATGCAGAAAGTCCGTGCCACACCGGAATGGAAAAAGTTCATGGACGAAGGGGCTTTCAACCAGACCGTGCTGACGGGCGCGGACTATGCCCGGTGGGTGGCGAACGAAGAGGTCCGGCACCGCCTCCTGATGCAGGAAGCCGGCTTCGTCGCGAAGTAAGGTCTCTTTGTCCACCGGGCCCGGCGACGAGACGGGCCCGGTGTTCGCTCCGGTGCCAATTCCGACGCCGGCCCTCCTCTTTGGAACCCGCCATGACCCAAGAATCCCAGTCGCCCACGAGGCCGCCGATAGCGGCGACCCGACGAACCATGGAAATCATCACCGCCGCCTGCTTCCTGCTGGTGGGTTGCGTGGTGATGTGGGACAGCTGGCGCAGCGGCGCCGGCTGGACGGACGAGGGACCGCAAAGCGGCTTTTTTCCCTTCTACATCGGCTTGCTGATGAACATCGCGAGCCTGGTCAACCTGCTCAAGGCCCTGCGAGCCAACCGGGAAATCCCGTTCGTCTCCGTGCCGGAGATACGGCTGGTGATGGCCATCTTCGTGCCCAGCCTGGTCTATGTCGGCCTCATGCAATGGGTGGGTCTGTACGTGGCGTCGGCCGTCTTCATCACCGTCTTCATGCGCTGGCAGGGCCGGTTCAGCGTGGCCAAGTCGGTGGTGACCGGAATTGGGGTTTCGCTGGCGCTGTTCGGCATGTTTGAACTCTGGTTCAAGGTGCCGCTCATCAAGGGTCCGCTCGAAGCAGCGCTGGGGTTCTGATCATGGATGAACTGCAAGCCTTGTTTCAGGGGTTCTCGGTTGCCCTGTCGCCGGTCAATGTCGGCCTGATGTTCATAGGCATCCTGCTTGGCGTGCTGATCGGTGTCCTGCCGGGACTGGGTGGCGCCAATGGCGTGGCCATCCTGCTGCCACTGACCTTCAGCATGAATCCGACATCGGCCATCATCATGCTGTCGTGCATCTACTGGGGCGCGCTGTTTGGCGGCGCGATCACCTCGATCCTGTTCAACATCCCCGGTGAACCCTGGTCGGTGGCGACCACCTTTGACGGTTATCCGATGGCGCAGCAAGGCCAGGCAGGCCAGGCGCTGACGGCGGCGTTCACCTCGTCGTTCATCGGCGCGCTGGTGGCCGTGTTGATGATCACGTTTACCGCGCCACTGGTGGCGAAGTTCGCAGTCCAGTTCGGGCCGCCAGAATTCTTCGCAGTGCAATTGCTCACCTTCTGCAGTTTTGTCGGAATGAACAAGGGAGCGCCCTGGAAGACCCTGGCCGCCATGTTCCTCGGATTCACGCTGGCGGCCATCGGCATGGACAACGTGACCGGGCAATTGCGCCTGACCTTCGGATTCGAGCCGCTCATGAAAGGCTTTGACTTCCTCATCGCCGTGATCGGCCTGTTCGGCATCGGCGAGATCCTGGTCACCATGGAAGAAGGCCTCGCCTTCCAGGGAAAGTCGGCGCGCATCCACGCGAAGGTGGTTCTGCAGACCTGGAAGCAGCTGCCGCGTTACTGGATGACCTATGTTCGCAGCTCGCTGGTGGGCTGCTGGATGGGCATCACGCCCGGCGGTGCCACGCCCGCTTCCTTCATGGGTTACGGCATTGCCAAACGTTTCTCGGCTCGCGGAAAGAATTTCGGCAAGGGCGAAATCGAGGGCGTGCTCGCGCCCGAGACGGCAGCCCACGCAGCGGGAACCTCGGCCCTGCTGCCCATGCTCACCTTGGGCATCCCCGGCTCGCCGACGGCGGCCGTTCTGCTCGGCGGATTGCTCGTGTGGGGGCTGCAACCGGGACCGCTGCTGTTCGTGGAGCAGAAAGACTTTGTCTGGGGCCTGATCGCCAGCATGTACCTGGGCAACATCGCCGGGCTCATCGTCGTTCTGCTGACCGTGCCCTGGTTTGCCGCCATCCTGCGCATTCCGTTCGCCATCATCGCGCCGGTGATCCTGGTGATCTGCGCCGTCGGCGCCTACACGGTGCACAGCTCAATGTTCGACGTCTGGCTCATGCTGGTGTTCGGTGTCATGGGCTACGTATTCAAGAAGCTCAACTACCCGCTGGCGCCACTGGTGTTGGCCCTGGTGCTGGGCGACATGGCAGAGAACGCGTTTCGCCAGTCCCTGCTGGGCTCGGGCGGCAGTCTGCTGATCTTTGTCTCCAATCCGCTGGTTGGCAGCATCACGGCGCTGTCGATGGTGATGTTGTTCTGGCCGTTCATCAGCCAGTTGCTGGCAAACATGCGCAAGCGCGGGAAAGTGGGCGACGATGACGACCTGGATGAGGTTTGAGTACGACAAAACCGCCGGCTTTGGCACGCTGGACGGTGCGTTCATCGATGAATACGAAGGGGATCTGTTTGATGGGCCGGTCAAGACTGGAAGACGATTCCGGCTGGCTGATGTCCGGATCACCCTGCCTTGTCGGCCTTCGAAATTTCTGGCCTTGTGGAATAACGATCGGGCCCACGCGCAAAAGCAGGGACTTGCGATCCCGGAAGAGCCGCTGTATTTCGTCAAGGCGAGCAGCAGCTACCTCACGCACGGCGAGTCCATCGAAGTACCCGCAGGTTACGACGGCCGCGTGGTGTATGAGGGCGAACTCGGTCTGGTGATTGGATCGGTTTGCCGGAACGCCGGCCTCGACGAAGCGCAGCGGGCCATTTTCGGCGTCACCTGCGTCAACGACGTCACTGCCATCGACCTGCTGCAAAAAGACCCCAGCTTCGCCCAGTGGACGCGCGCAAAAGGCTTCGACACGTTTGGCGTCTTCGGACCCGGGATCACCACCGGACTGGACATCCAGGACCTGCGGGTTCGCACGCTGGTGAACGGGCGGGAACGGCAGAATTTTCCCTGCAGCGGGATGATCTTTTCGCCAGCGCAGATCGTCAGCGCCTTGTCGCACTGCATGACTTTGATGCCGGGCGACCTGATCGCCTGCGGCACGTCGTCGGGCGTCTTGCCCATGAAACCGGGCACACGCGTCGACGTGATCATCGATGGCGTCGGCACCTTGAGCAACACCTTCGGTGCGATGCATGCAGCGGAGCTTCCAGCGGGAGAACAGACATGAGAATTTGCGTCGTTGGCGCGGGCGCCATCGGAGGCATGCTGGGCGTGAAGCTGTCGCTCACCGGTCACGAGGTTTCGCTGATCCTGCGCGGCGCGAACCTGGACGCCGTTCGACAGGAGGGCATGAAGCTGATCGAGGAAGACGGTCGTGAACTGACGGCGCGCCCGGCACGTGCCACCTCGGTCATCGCGGACGCCGGCGTCCAGGACGTCGTGATTCTCGGCATGAAGGCACACCAGGTCGGGGCCGTCGCCGCGGAATTGCCGGCACTGATGCACGCAGGCACGCGGGTGATCACCATGCAGAATGGCATCCCCTGGTGGTACTTTCACAAGCTGCCCGGCGACTGGGAGGGCATGCCGGTTCGCGCGGTGGACCCGGACGGCGTGATCGCGCAACACATTGACGTCGACCGCGTCATCGGCAGCGTGGTCTACCCGGCCAGCGAAGTCATCCGACCTGGGGTGATCAAGGTCATCGAGGGCAACCGGTTCACGCTGGGTGAGCTCGATGGCAACGACACCGAATCCATTCGCGAAATCGCGGATGCCTTCAAGGCGGCCGGCTTCAAGGCACCCATATCCCGGGACATCCGATCGGAAATCTGGCTCAAGGTCTGGGGCAACCTGAGTTTCAACCCGATCAGCGCGCTGACCCATGCGACGCTGGAGGACATCTGCCTGTACGCTCCAACCCGCGAGCTGGCGGCAGCGATGATGCGGGAGGCTCAAACCATCGGCGAAGCGCTAGGCGTGCAGTTCAAGGTCAGCCTAGAAAAACGCATTGCCGGCGCGCAGGCCGTCGGGCAGCACAAGACATCGATGCTGCAGGACGTCGAACAGGGCCGGCCACTGGAGCTGCAGGCGCTGGTCGCCGCGGTCATGGAACTCGGTCGCATCACGCACAAACCGACACCCACCATCGATGCCGTGTACGCATTGACCAGCCTGCTGGCCACCAACCTGCACCGGCACCGGGCAACGTTGCGCCTGGCTTGAATCACAATCCACCCACCGAATCCTGAACCACAAACGATCGACCATGACCGACTTCACCACACTCTCCGACATGATCGCCCGCCAGCGCGCGGACGCGGTTGCCATCTCTGCCCCGTCAGCGAGCCCGCTGAGCTACGGCGCGTTGAATGCGCTGGTCGACCGCACCGTCAAAACATTGAACGGCCTGGGCATCGGTCGCGGTGACCGTGTCGGCCTCGTCCTGCCCAATTGCCCGGAAATGGCCACCGCGTTCGTCGCGGTCGCCGGCGCGTGCACCTGCGCGCCGCTCAACATGGCCTACCGCGCCGACGAATTCGAGTTCTACCTGAGCGACCTGAGCGCCAAGGCATTGATCGTGGCGCAAGGTGCCGAAACGCCCGCCCGCGCCGTGGCGGCCAAGCTGGGCATCGCCGTGATCGAACTGGTGCCCCATCCCGAACGCGGTGCGGGTGATTTCGAACTTCTTGCAGCGGCATCGGCGCAAACCGCGCCCGCGGCGCACGGCGGCCCGGCACAGGCGGACGATGTGGCGTTGATCTTGCACACGTCCGGAACCACGTCCCGCCCCAAAATCGTGCCGCTGTCACACCGAAACGTGTGCGCGTCGGCGCGCAACATCAGCCGGACCTTGCAGCTGACCGAGGACGACGTCGAACTGCACATCATGCCGCTCTTCCACATCCATGGCCTGATTGCCGGCGTGCTCGCGCCCATGGCGGTGGGCAGCCAGATCTTTGTCACGCCAGGATTCAACGCGCTCAAGTTCTTCGGCTGGATGAAGGAATGCAAGCCCAGTTGGTACACGGCCGTGCCGACGATGCACCAGACCATCCTCTCCCGCGCGGCCGGCAACGCGGACGTGATTCGCGACAACCCGTTGCGTTTTGTCCGCTCGTCGTCGTCGTCGATGCCGCCACAGGTCATCGCTGAGCTGGAAGCGGTTTTCAAGGCCCCGCTCATCGAAGCGTACGGCATGACCGAAGCCGCGCACCAGATGGCCAGCAATCCACTGCCGCCGGCGCGGCGCATTCCCGGTTCCGTCGGCCTGGCCGCCGGTCCTGAAGTGGCCGTCATGGACAACGCCGGCAATCTGCTGCCGCCCGATACCATTGGCGAAGTCGTGATTCGCGGCGACAACGTCACCGCGGGCTACGAAAACAATCCCAAGGCCAATGCCGAGGCCTACACCAACGGATGGTTCCGCACCGGCGACCAGGGCACGCTGACGGCTGATGGCTACCTGACCTTGACCGGACGCCTGAAAGAGATCATCAATCGCGGGGGCGAAAAAATTTCCCCGCGCGAAGTGGACGAGGTGCTGATGGACCACCCGGCAGTGGCCCAAGTGGTGACCTTCGGCATGCCGCATGCCAAACTGGGCGAAGATGTGGCGGCCGCGGTGGTGCTGCGGGAGGGTCAGTCGCTGACCGAGCGGGAACTGCGCGAGTTTGCCGCCACCAGACTGGCCGATTTCAAGGTGCCGAGAAAGATCCTGTTCATGGCTGAAATTCCGAAGGGCGCGACCGGAAAACTCCAGAGGATCGGCCTGGCGGAAAAGCTCGGTCTGGTCGGCTGAGCACGGTCATGGCACCACGCACCATGGCGCCTGGTCGTGTGCCAGGCCCATCCACAGCGCCCATCCCGACGTCGCGGCCAGCGCCAAACCGACCAGGCGCATGCCCCACTCGCCGCTGCCACGCGCACCCAAACGCAACAGCAGCCAGGGACCGACCAGCAGGGACACACTGCTGCCCAGCGCAAACAGCGCCATGGTCAAAGCGCCATCCAGGGCGGTGCCGCTGAGCGCCGCCAACAGCAGCGCCGAGTAAAGCAGACCGCAGGGCATGAAGGCCCACATCGCGCCAATGGCCAGCGGCGCGGCCGAACCCCAAGATCCATGAAAGGATCGGATGCGCATCCACACCCGACGGGCGGTTTCTTCGAGCCAGACCGGCTGGCGGGCCATCAACAACAGCGCCAGCCCGACCATCATCGCGCCCACGTGGAACAGGGTCCAGACCGGTCGCATCGTGGCGGTCTGCGTCGTCAACCAGCCCAGGCCCTGCATGGAGGCGGCAGCCAGCGCGCCCAGCGTCGAATAACCCGCGATCCGCCCGAGTTGAAAGGTCCAGATCGCCGCGGTGCTGTGTTCGCCCGCGGCTTTGCCGATCCCGGCGCATGCCGCGCCACACATGGCGATGCAGTGCGGACCACCAACCAGCCCCATGAGCAGGGCCGTGGTGGCCAAGGAAGTCAACATGCTGGCTCTCAGATGATCTTTGAAAATTTCGCGCGGGTTCGATCGGTCTGCAAGTAGCGGTCGAACACCATGGCGATCGCTCGCACGAAAAACCATCCGGTGGGTGTCACCTGGATACCCGTGTCGTTCAGTTCGACCAGCCCCTGCGCAGCCAGATCCGCGAGCGCATTCATTTCACTGGCGAAATAGGTCTTGAAATCGATCAGATAGGCGAGATCGACCGATTCGAATTGAACCTGGCCTTGGCACATCACCGCCATGATCACCGCGCGGCGTACCAGGTCGTCACGGGATACAGCCAATCCGCGCACCACCGGCAAACGCCCCTGGTCCAGCAGGTCGTAGTACTCCTCCAGGGTTTTGGCATTCTGGCTGTAGGTGGCGCCAACCCGGCCGATCGACGACACGCCCAGCGCGATCAGGTCGCAGTCGGGTTGGGTGCTGTAGCCCTGGAAATTGCGATGCAGCCGCCCTTGCCGCTTGGCCACCGCCAGTGCGTCCTGCGGCAGCGCGAAGTGATCCATCCCCACGTACACGTAGCCGGCGTCGAGAAAGGCCGACAAGGACCGTGACAGCATCGACACCTTGGATGCGCCCGTCGGCAACTCCGCGGCGATGATGCGTCGTTGCGGCTTGAAACGCTCCGGAAGGTGGGCGTAGGCATACAGCGCGATGCGATCAGGCCGCAGTTCTACCACCTGCGCCAGTGTGCGGTCGAACGATTCGGGGGTCTGCATCGGCAGGCCATAGATCAGGTCGACATTGACCGACTCGAATCCCAGTTCCCGTGCTGTGGCCACCAGCGAAAACACCTGCTCGACCGGCTGAATCCGGTGCACCGCTTTCTGAACCGCGGGATCGAAGTCCTGTACGCCGAAGCTCAACCGGTTGAAGCCAAGCTCGGCAAGGTTGCGCAGCCGGGCGGCATCGACGGTACGCGGATCGATCTCGATCGAATACTCACCACCGGGGGCAAAGGTGAAGCTGCGCCGCAACAGGGCCATCAGTTCGCGAATCTCGTCGTCGCTGAGGAAAGTCGGGCTGCCGCCGCCGAGATGAAGCTGGGAGACAACATGGCCCTTGCCCACATGGGCCACGTGCAGATCCACCTCGCGGCTCAGATAGCGCAGGTACTCCGCCGCCCGGTTGTGGTGTTTGGTGATGATCTTGTTGCAGGCGCAGTAGTAGCACAATGATTCACAAAACGGTATGTGCACATAGAGCGACAAGGGCATTGACGTGGTCTTGGCCATGCCAGCCCGACGCTGCTCCAGCGCCTGGATGTAATCCTCGGCGCCGAACGCCTCGACAAACCGGTCAGCTGTGGGGTAGGAGGTGTAGCGTGGACCTGGAACGTCAAACTTCTGGAGTAAATCAGGGGAAACGGCGCTCATCGGGCATCCTTAAGGTCTGCGTACTATGGAGGCATTCAGGATTTCCATCTTGATGTACATCAATCTAGAATAAGGTTCATGAGCAAATTGAGCTATGTCAGAATAACCCCTGTTCACAACACCCAAACAACCCGATTGGCCGTCCGACTGGTCGGCTTATTCATCGACCTCTGTTCTGGTTCACGAGCATGAACGTTCAATCCATCAAAGTCGCGTGCGCCAGCTGTAACCTTCGGGAGTTGTGCATGCCCATGGGCCTGAGCCCCGTGGAGCTCGACAAGATCGAGGAGGTCATCGCGGTGCGGCGCAAGATCAAGCGCGGCGCGACCTTGTTCAGCAATGGAGAGAAATTCACCTCCCTTTATGCGATTCGGACCGGCTTTTTCAAGACCTGCATCGCCACCGAAGACGGTCGCGACCAGGTGACCGGATTCCAGATGGCGGGCGAAGTGATCGGTCTGGACGGCATCGTCAACGACCACCACACCTGCGATGCCGTCGCGCTCGAAGACGCCGAGGTCTGCGTCATGCCGTTTGACCGCATCGAGGAAATCTCGCGCGAGGTCAACGCGCTGCAGCACCACGTGCACAAGATCATGAGCCGAGAAATCGTGCGTGAACACGGTGTGATGCTCTTGCTCGGCAGCATGCGGGCCGAAGAACGTCTGGCGGCTTTCCTGCTCAACCTGGTCCAGCGCCTGCACGCTCGGGGCTTCTCCCAGCACGAACTGATCCTGCGCATGACACGCGAGGAGATCGGGAGTTACCTGGGCCTGAAACTCGAGACCGTCAGCCGCACGTTTTCGAAATTTGTCGAGGACGGCATCGTCGAGGTGAAGCAGCGCCATGTGCACATCCTCGATACCGAGGCACTCAAGCGCATCGTCAACAATCAGCAAGCCTGTCAGTAGGCCTGCGCCGTTTTCACGCGCAGTCGCCCTGTTTGGGGCAGCCGTCCGGCCTCCCGTCGGCTGGCAGCGGGCACCGGTTGACCTCAAACGGTGACAGTGACAACAAGGTGGTCAGCGCACTGGATGCCATCGTCAGGGCCCAGAAAACAAAAAATGCCACGGTGTAAATGGCTTGCCGCGACCACTCAACCGGCCGACCGAACCAGTGCAGGTCGTTCGGGTCGACCATCGCAAACACGAGCATCTCCAGAACGCCGGCGATCAGAAACGCCGGCCAGGCGATCCACATCATTCGTTGAGCCCACATGGTGTTGCCTCCTCGGTGAAGTTCTGCCCGGTGTCAGCGCTCGACCCCAAGAATCTTCTTGGGCGCCACGCCCGTCTGTGCATGGTTTCGCGCCTGAATGGCCGGTGCGAGGCTGCTTTCCTGGGTCTTGCTGACTTCGCCGCCTTTTCGACCCGCATCGTCGGAAATCACGGGGTCAGGCCGGCTCATGGCCAGGTAAAGGGTGATGAAGCTCGCCACCACCACCACCAGCGGCCCGCCGATGACCATCCACACATGACCGTATTTCCACCAGGGTTTCGATTCGGGTTGGCTCATGGCGTGCTTTCTATCGGGGAACGATGAAGATGGACTTTTCGGTCAATTTGCCGGGGGTGTCCAGCGATTCGATCTCGAAATGGATGGTGTGGGAACCGGCAGGGGCGGCATCGTAGGGCAATTGCAAGTTGAGCACCACCCATCGTGACTGGGTGGCATCGACTGAGAACAAACTTTCCGACGAAACCGTGAGGCCTGGCAGGCCGGTGGCCGTGATCCGGTAGCGCTGCGGAGCCTCCGACGCATTCATGAGCTGAAGCCGGTAAATGTTCTCGACCTTGCCGCCACTGACAATGCGCGCGAGCGTTCCCCGGTCGCGCACCACATCGACCTTGAACGGGATCCGCAGGCTCAGACTCACCATCATGGCCACCACGATCGCCGCCAGGATGGAAGAATAGATCAACACCCGGGGCCGGATCATGTGCCGGATGACTTCCGCGCGACCCCAGTGTTCACTCATCGCGTGCTGGGTGGAGTAACGGATCAACCCGCGCGGGTAGCCCACCTTGTCCATCACGGTGTTGCATACATCGACGCAGGCTGCGCAGCTGATGCATTCGTATTGCAGCCCTTTGCGAATGTCGATGCCGGTCGGGCAAACCTGCACACACAAAGTGCAATCGACACACGCACCCAGTCCAAGCGCCTTGGGATCCGCCTTCTTGGAACGGGCGCCACGGGGTTCGCCGCGTTCGGCATCGTAAGACACGATGAGCGTGTCCTTGTCGAACATGGCGCTTTGAAAGCGGGCATACGGGCACATGTACTTGCAGACCTGTTCTCGCATGAAGCCCGCATTGCCATAGGTCGCGAAGCCGTAAAAGAAGATCCAGAAGGTTTCCCACGGACCCATGGTCCAACTCGCAAACAGCCCTGCCAGCTCACGAATCGGCGTGAAAAAGCCCACAAAGGTGAAACCGGTCCACAGCGCCAGTGCGATCCAGGCCACCTGTTTGGCCGCCTTGCGGTTGAACTTCGCCAGCGACATCTCGGCCTCGTCCAGGCGCATGCGTGCGCTGCGATCGCCTTCGATCTTCCGTTCGATCCACAGGAAGATCTCGGTGTAGACCGTCTGCGGGCAGGCGTAGCCACACCACTGCCGCCCCGCCACCGCTGTGAACAGGAACAGCGACAGCGCCGAAATCACCAGGATTCCAGTCAGGTAGATGAAGTCCTGTGGGTAAAGAACCAGACCGAAAATGTAAAAGCGGCGCGCCCCGAGATCGAAGAGCACCGCCTGGCGCTGGCCCCATTCCAGCCATGGCAGACCGTAGAAGATGATCTGCGTGAAAAAAACCAGACCCCAACGCCACTTGGCAAAAAGGCCTGACACGCTACGCGGGTAGATCTTTTTGTGTGCCTGATAGAGCGAAACCAGTTCGGCGTCCCCATCACCCGCCGATGCATCGGCATCGGCAGAGCCGGGTTTCGAGGCTGGAATGTTCCGTTGCTTCGGGGTGTCGTCGGCTTTCAAAGGGTGAGGTCAATCATGAACACAAGGTGTGAATGATCGCAGAAATCCTTCACTTTGCCGCGCCAGCCGCTTTGTTCGACAAGCCCCAGACATAGGCTGTCAGCACGTTCACCTGCGACGGCGTCAGCTTGTCACCCTGGGGCGGCATCGGATTGACCTTGCCGTTGGTGATCATGGCCACGATGGCAGCTTCACCAAAGCCATGGAGCCAGATATCGTCCGTCAGGTTCGGGGCGCCGACCGCCGGATTGCCCTTGCCGTCCGGTCCGTGGCAGGCCGCGCAGACGCCGAACTTGGCCTTGCCCAGTTCCGCCTTCACGGAATCATGCGGCCCCTTCGACAGGCTCAGCACGTAGTTGGCCACGTTGGTAACGTCTTCCGATCCGCCCAGCGCAGCCGCCATGGGCGGCATGTTGCCGGCACGACCCTTGAGGATGACGTTCTTGATGTCCTCGGGCGTGCTGCCACCCAGCCAGTCCTTGTCAGTCAGGTTGGGGAAGCCCTTGCTGCCGCGCGCATCCGAGCCGTGGCACTGCGCACAGTTGTTCATGAACAAGCGCTCACCAATGGCCATCGCCTTCGGGTCCTTGGCCAGATCTTCGGGAGACATGCCGTTGAACTTGGCATACACGGGCTCGATTTCCTTGTTGCCCGCTGCCACTTCCTTGTCGTACTGGCCGACAGACGACCAGCCCAACTTGCCCTGGAAGGAGCCCGCGCCGGGATAGATCACCAGGTAGGCCAGTGAAAAGACCACTGTGATGATGAACAGCCACACCCACCAGCGCGGCAGCGGGTTGTTCATTTCTCGCAGGTCCCCATCCCACACGTGACCGGTGGTGTTGTCGTTTGAGGTCATGGCCTTGGTCTTGCCGCTGAACCACAGCAGCACGAGGCACGCGACCATTCCAAGGATGGTGATGCTCGCGATGTAGGCCGGCCAGAAATTGCTTGTGAAGTCGCTCATTTCGAATTCCTTATCCGTTGTTTTGGCGGTTTGCGTCGTCGTTCTGGAACGGCAGCATGGCTGCCTCGTCAAAGGCCGCTTTGTTCTTGCGCGACCATGCCCAAACCACGATGCCAATGAAAACTACAAACAGCACCACCGTGGCAATGCTGCGAAGCGTGTTGATGTCCATTGACGACGCTCCTATGGCTGTTACTTGCGAGCGAGACCCAGGCTCTGCAGGTACGCAATGACGGCTTCCAGCTCGGTCTTGCCCTTGACGTCTTGCACCGACGCGGCAATTTCCGCATCGGTATAGGGCACGCCAACGACTCGCAGGGCCCGCATGTGCGCGGGCAGGGAAGCCGCGTCCACCGTCGACTTGGCCAGCCACGGGTATGCCGGCATGTTGGACTCGGGCACCACGTCACGCGGGTTGATCAGGTGGATCCGGTGCCATTCGTCGCTGTAACGGCCACCGACACGGGCCAGATCCGGACCGGTGCGCTTGCTGCCCCACTGGAACGGGTGGTCATAGACAAACTCGCCGGCGACGGAATAGGGACCATAACGCAGGGTCTCCGCACGGAACGGACGGATCATCTGCGAATGGCAGTTGTAGCAGCCTTCGCGGACGTACACGTCGCGCCCGGCCAACTGAAGCGAGGTCAGCGGCTTCACGCCCTCGATCGGTTGGGTGGTGGACTTCTGGAAGAACAGGGGCACGATCTCGACCAGACCGCCAAAGGCGATCGCGACCAAGATCAGCACGATCATCAGGAAATTGTTGGTCTCGATCGCTTCATGCGACAGACCGGTACTCTTGTTGTTCGCCATGTTGTGGTACTCCTCAAGCGTGGGCGGTGGCAGCCGGAATGGTGACCGGAACCGCGCGACCGACGGTAGCGGTCTTCAGCACGTTCCAAAGCATGATCAGCATGCCGGTCAGGTACAGGGCGCCGCCAGCCAGGCGAAGCACGTAGAACGGATAGGTCGCCTTCACCGATTCGACGAAGGTGTAGGTCAGGGTTCCGTCGGCATTGACGGCGCGCCACATCAGACCCTGCATCACACCGGCAATCCACATGGAAGCGATGTAGATCACGATGCCGATCGTGGCCACCCAGAAGTGGATCTCGACGGCCTTCATGCTGAACATCTCCTTGCGACCGAACAGGCGCGGGATCAGGTAATACATGGAGCCCATGGACACCAGGCCCACCCAGCCCAGCGCACCAGAGTGCACATGGCCAACGGTCCAGTCGGTGTAGTGTGACAGCGCATTGACGGTCTTGATCGACATCATCGGACCTTCGAACGTGGACATGCCGTAGAACGACAGGGACACGATCAGGAACCGCAGGATCGGGTCGTCACGCAGCTTGTGCCACGCGCCCGACAACGTCATGATGCCGTTGATCATGCCGCCCCAGCTGGGTGCCAGCAGGATCAGGGAAAACAGCATGCCGATGGACTGGGTCCAGTCGGGCAGCGCGGTGTAGTGCAGGTGGTGGGGGCCCGCCCACATGTAGGTAAAGATCAGCGCCCAGAAGTGGACGATGGACAGGCGGTAGCTGTAGACCGGCCGGCCAGCCTGTTTGGGGATGAAGTAATACATCATGCCCAGGAAGCCCGCGGTCAGGAAGAAGCCCACCGCGTTGTGGCCGTACCACCACTGCACCATCGCGTCCTGAACGCCCGCGTAGGCGGAGTAGGACTTGGTCAGGCTGGCAGGAACCTCGGCGCTGTTGACCAGGTGCAGGACGGCAACGGTCAGGATCATGGCCCCGAAGAACCAGTTGGCCACGTAGATGTGGCGCACCTTGCGGGTACCGATGGTGCCGAAGAAGACGATCGCATAGGCCACCCACACCAGGGTGATCAGGATGTCGATCGGCCACTCCAGCTCGGCATACTCCTTGCCGGTGGTGAAGCCCAGCGGCAGCGAAAGCGCCGCGAGCAGAATCACCAGTTGCCAGCCCCAGAAGGTAAAGGCCGCCAGCTTGTCACCAAAGAGGCGCACCTGGCTGGTCCGCTGCACCACGTAGTAGGACGTGGCAAACAGTGCCGACCCACCGAACGCAAAAATCACCGCGTTGGTGTGCAGCGGTCGCAGGCGACCGTAGCTGAGGAAAGAGATCCCCAGGTTGAGTTCGGGCCAGGCCAACTGGGCAGCGATGATCACGCCCACCAGCATCCCGACCACGCCCCAGACAACCGTCATGATGGCGAACTGCCGCACAACGGTGTCGTTGTACACAGTGGCCTGTGAGTTTGGAAACTTCATTTACAGCACCTTTACCTAAAAAAACCTCGGGCGAGTGTGGCCGAGCCCCCCCTCGATGGACTTGATGAATATCAATCGTTCTTCAGAATTCGTTCACCTTCGGCCTCGATATCTTCGAATTGGCCCCGATATATTGCCCACCATAGCCCCGCCAGGATGAAAAAGACCAGAACCACCGACAAGGGGATCAGCAAATAAAGGATATCCATCAGGTTTTCTCCACAGGTTCCAGAGTGGCAGACAGGCGCAAGGCGTTCAGAACGACGGCCAGGGAACTCAGCGCCATGCCCAAACCGGCCAGCCACGCCGGCAACCATCCGACCACAGCCAAAGGCACGCAGACCGCGTTGTAACCTGCGGCCCACCAAAGGTTCTGACGCACGATTCGCATGGTGCGCCGGGCCAGTTGCACGGTCTGCGCAACCGCTGCCAGCTGTTCTCCCATCACCACAAAGTCGGCCTGGGACTGCGCCAGGGGAACCGCCCTGCCGAATGCAAACGAAGCGTGGGCGCCCGCCAGCCCCGGCCCGTCGTTCAGGCCGTCGCCGATCATGGCCACTTTGCGGCCCTGCGCCTGCGCCTCGCGCAGGAATGCCAGCTTGTCCTGGGGCGAACAGCTGCCCTGCGCCGCCTCGATGCCCACCGCGTCGGCCACCCGTGCAACGGCCGCCGCACCGTCTCCGGACAACATGCGCACCGACAGGCCGTGCTCGACCATCCACTGAATGGTCGACCGGGCGTCTTCGCGCAAGTCCTCTTGCAGCTCGAAGGTGGCCAGCCAGCCTTCCTCGTCGGCCAGGCAGACTTCCAGCCCGCCAGCGCCGGATTGCGGCAGTCCGCAGAAGGTCGCCGATCCGAGCCGCAAGGCACGGACATCAAACCCGTCGCCCCGACCGAGTCCGACGCGCCCGGACAGGCCCTGTCCCGACACCTCATGCACCGCTTCGGCGCGCAGCGCCGGCACGTGCGCGGCTTCGGCCGCCGCCACCAGCGCCCGCGACACCGGATGCAGGGACTGCCGCGCCAGAGCGGCCGCCCAGGCCAGCGCATCCGCCGTTGGCACACCCGCTCGGGTGGTGCTGCGGGCGAGCGCAAAGGCATCGCGGGTCAGGGTTCCGGTCTTGTCGAACACCACCGTGTCCACACTCGCCAGCGTTTCCAGCGCCTGCAGGCGTCGTACCAGAACCCCTCGGCGCGCCAGCGTGCCGGCGGCAGCCAACATGGCTGCGGGCGTGGCCAGCGACAGCGCACAGGGACACGTCACGATCAGGACGGCCACGGCCACCATCACCGCATGCCCCGGGTCGTGAGACCACCAAAACAGGCCGGCTCCACCCGCCGCGATCAGCACCGCGATCAGGAATGGACGCGCCAGGCGATCCGCCAGTCGGGCAATCTGGGGCTTGCTGGTGGAAGCCTCGTCCATCAGCGCCACGATCCCGGCAAATCGCGTCTGAGTGCCCGTTCGTTCAACGGTCACCAGCACCGAGGCAGTCAGGTTGTAGCTGCCGGCGATGACCTCTTCGCCCTGGGCGCGTGGCACCGGACGCGATTCACCGGTCAGCAAGGCCTCGTCGGCGTGAGTCTGCCCCTCCAGAATCCGTCCGTCGGCCGGAAACGCCTCGCCAGGCAGCACCCGGACCACGTCGCCGGCGACGATCCGGCGCACAGCAACCCGTTCAAAGGCACCGTCCGCGAGCCTGCGCTCCACGCTGTCGGGAAGCCGGTTCATCAGCGCCTCCAGCGCCCCGGCGGTGCGGTCGCGCAGGCGCAACTCCAGCCAGCGTCCGGTCAGCAGGAAGAACACGAACATCGTGAAGGAGTCGAAATACACCTCGGCGCCGAAAATGCCGTCCGGCTCGAAGGTGCCGATGGAACTGACCACGAAGGTGATCAGCATGCCCAGGGCCACGGGCAGATCCATGCTGATCTGGCGCTGGCGCAGGTCACGCAGCGCGTTTGCAAAAAATGGCGTGCAGGAGAACAGCAGCACCGGGATGGACAGCACCCACGACGCCCAGCGCAGCAACAGTTCCATTTCGCGGGTCATGTCGCCGGGCTCGGCCACATAGGCCGGCCACGCGTACATCATCACCTGCATCATGCACAGGCCCGCCACGCCCATGCGCCAGACCGCCTGGCGCAATTCGGCTTTGCGGCGGTCATTCGCAAAGGCGTCGTTGGCCGGCACCGCCGGATAGCCCGCCCGCTGGGCGGCCTGCATCCAGTCCGACGGCTTCACGGCCGCTTCGGACCAGACGATGCGCCCACGGTGCGTCGCGGCGCTGACCCGAACCGACTGGACACCGGGAACCGCGCGCAAGGCGTCCTCGATCGTCAGGGCGCAGGCGGCGCAATGCATGCCCTCGAAGACCACGCTGGACTCCCAGCATGCCGCCTGACCCTCCAATGGACGGCTGAACGCCGACCATTCCTGGGCATCGTCCAGCAATGCCAGCTGCCCTGACGCGTCGGGTGCCGCGTCCGCGCCGGCCCCGTCGCCCGACTGGGGCGAATGGTTCAGGGACGGGGTGGCTGCAAGCATGGCGCGAGCTTAGCGACTCCGCCGCAAGCTGTCTTGATGTGAATCAAGACGAAAAGCCAAACATGGGTTAACCTGACCCCATAAACAACCAGGAGCACACCATGTATGCACGCATTCTCGTCGCCACCGACGGTTCCACCCTGTCCAAGAAAGCCGTCAACTCCGCCATCTCGCTGGCGGCCCTGTGCGGTGCGGAACTGATCGCCATCAAGGTGGTTCCCCGTTACCCGCAGAGCTATTTCGAAGGCTCCATCCCGCTGTCCGTGGAGGATGTGAAACGGGTCGAGAAACAATGGGCCGAAGATGGCCAGGCCGTGGTGGACGCGGTCAAGAAGACGGCCGCGGCCAAGGGCGTGTCGGTCAAGGCGCTCACCGTCAAGTCGGACCTGGTTTCCGACGCGCTGATTTCCGCCGCCACCAAACACAAGGCGGACCTGATCGTGATGGCCTCGCACGGGCGCAAAGGCATCAAACGCCTGTTGCTGGGCAGCGAAACCCAGCATGTGCTGACCCACTCGCACGTGCCGGTGCTCGTGCTGCGCTGATTCAGGATCAGATCATGGCCAGTCCAGCGTCGGCAGGCCATGATGCGCTATCGTTTTCGAAGTATCTGGCGAGCGGGTAGCGCCTCCTCGGCATACGGCCCCGCTGCTGTTTGCGAGCGAGGCTCGCCATCTCCCGGCTGAGCCGCGCGGCGCGATCAGGTAAACAGCGCCTTGTACTGGTCGCGCAGCAGGTTCTTCTGTACCTTGCCCATGGTGTTGCGCGGCAACTCACCCACGACGAAACAGCGCTTGGGAATCTTGAAGTTGGCCAGCCGGGCTTTCAGGTCGGCAATCACGCCCTCGGGCTGCACCGTCGCGCCGGGCCGGGCAACCACCACTGCCACGCCCACCTCGCCGAAATCCGGGTGAGGCACACCGACCAGGGCGCTTTCCGCCACACCGGGCAGTTCATTGATGTAACCCTCGATCTCGGCCGGGTAGACGTTGTAGCCGCCCGAGATGATCAGGTCCTTGCTGCGCCCGACGATGGTGACGTAGCCGCGCTCGTCCACCTTGCCGACGTCGCCGGTCTTGAACCAGCCGTCGGCCGTGAACTCCTCGGCGGTCTTCTCGGGCATGCGCCAGTAGCCGCTGAACACGTTCGGGCCCTTGACCTGGATGCCGCCGATCTCGCCGACCGGCAGCTCGGCACCGTCGTCGCCGCGCACCCGCAGCCCCACACCGGGCAGCGGAAACCCGACCGTGCCGCCACAGCGCTCGCTCTGATTGCCGTAGCGCGCATCGGCGGCGTAGGGGTTGGAGGCCAGCATGATGGTCTCGCTCATGCCGTAGCGCTCCAGAATGGTGTGGCCGGTGCGCCGCTGCCACTCGGTGAAGGTCTCGATCAGCAGCGGCGCGGAGCCGGCGATGAACAGGCGCATGTGCCGCGCCGCCTCGCGAGTCAGCGCGGGCTCGGCGAGCATGCGCACGTACAGCGTGGGCACGCCCATGAAGACCGTGGCCTGCGGCATTTTTTCGATGACGACCCGGGGATCGAACTTGCCGAGCCAGATCATCTTGCTGCCGTTGAGCAGCGCCGCGTGGATCGCCACAAACAGGCCGTGCACGTGAAAGATCGGCAGCGCGTGGATCAGCACATCGCCAGGCCGCCAGCCCCAGTAGTCCTTGAGCATCACCGCGTTGGAGCGCATGTTGCCGTGCGAGAGCATCGCGCCCTTGCTGCGGCCCGTGGTGCCGCTGGTGTAGAGGATGGCCGCCAGGTCGTCGTCGGCCTTCACCGCCGGGGTGTGGCGGTCGCTGCAGTGGACGGCGCGCTCCAGCAGGCTGCCGGTGCGGTCGTCGCCGAGCGTGAACACGTGCTTCGTGCCGGCGGTGAACGCGATCTTGCTGACCCAGCCGAAGTTCCTGGGCGTGCACACCACCACGGCCGGTTCCGCATTGCCGATGAAGTACTCGATCTCGGCACTCTGGTAGGCGGTGTTGAGCGGCAAAAACACATAGCCGGCGCGCAGCGTGGCCAGGTACAGCACCATGGCCTCGACCGACTTTTCCACCTGCACCGCCACCCGGCTGCCGTCCGGAATGTCGAGCGACTGCAGCAGGTTGGCCATCATGGCCGTGGCGCGGTCCAGGTCGCGCCACGAGTAGCGCAAGGTCGGCGAGCCGGCGTCGGCGGTTTCGACCGCGATGCGGTCCAGGTCGGCGGGGAAGGCCGCGCGCAGCGCGGCAAAGAGGTTCTGGTTGCTCATGGTGTCGAAAAAACGGGGAAGGTTCAGAAGGCGGGTTTTCGTTTGTCGAGGAAGGCCTGGATGCCCTCGCGGTGCTCGGTGCTGTCGGCATAGGCATAGGCGCCAGCCACTATTGAATCCATAGCATCTTGTGGCCGGTCGACGCTGGGAAAGGCCTGATTCAATGCCCGAAAAGTCTGTTTGTTGAGCCGTGCGGCCTGCGGCGCCAGCGCGGCCACGCGCTGCGCCCGTGCGAGGGCCTCGCCGGCCACGTCGGCATCGGCCACCACGGCATTGAGAAAGCCGCGCAGCAGCAGCGTCGGCGCATCGAGCACGGCGGCCTCCAGCAGCATTTCGCGCGCGGTCAGGTTGCCCAGCGCGGCGCCCACCAGCTGCGCCTCGCGCGGCGCCATCGGGAAACCCAGGCGGGCGATCGGCGCACCGAATCGCGCGGAGGCGCCGGCCACGCGGATGTCGCAGCAGCTCGCAATCTCTACCCCCGCGCCCATGCAGTTGCCTTCGATCTGCGCCACCACGGGCACGTCGCAGCGCAGCATGGCGCCGAGCCCGCCCCAGACGTCCTGTTCATGGAACTCGCGCAATCCGGCCTCGCTGAACCGGAAGGCCGGGTATTCGGCGATGTCACCACCGGCGCAGAAGTGCCCGCCCGCGCCGGCCACGACGACGCAACGGATGTCCGCCCCGTGCTGGATCGACTCGAACACCCCCATGAGATCGCGCCACATCGCGCGCGACATGGCGTTGAACTTGCCCGGATGGTTCAGCGTCACGCGGGCGATGCCGCCGTCCACCGCCAGCAGAACCTGTGCCGCCATTTCAGTCCAGTCTGGCGCCCGACGCCTTGACCACCTTGGCCCATTTCTTGATTTCGGCGTTGATGAAGGCGGCGAACTGCGGCCCCGCCAGGTTGGGGAAGTCGGCGCCCTGGCCGGCCCAGACCGCCTTGGCCTCGTCGGTGGTGCAGGCCTTGCGAATCTCGTCGGTCGCCCGGGCCTGGATGTCGGCCGGCGTTCCCTTGGGCGCCCAGATGCCGTACCAGGTGGTGACGTTGTACTCGGGCAGCCCCAGCTCGGCGGCGCAGGGCACGTCGGGGAAAGCCGGGCTGCGCTGGGCGCCGGACACCATCAGCGCCTTGATGCGCCCGCCCTTGATGTGCGTGGCCGAGGAACCCAGGCCGTCGAACATCAGGTCCACGTCACCGGCGATCAGGCTTTGCAGCGCGGGCCCCGCGCCGCGGTAGGGAATGTGGGTGATGAAGGTACCGGTTTGCTGCTTGAACAGTTCACCCGCCAGGTGGTGCGAGGTGCCGTTGCCGGCGGAACCGTAGTTGAGCTTGGCCGGATTGGCCTTGGCGTAGGCAAGAAACTCCTTGAAGTTCGCCGCCGAAATCTTTCGCGGGTTCACCACCAGCACCTGTGGCACGCTGGCCACCAGGATCAGCGGAACCAGGTCGCGCTCCAGGTCGTAGTCCAGCTTCGGGTACATGCTGGGCGCGATCGCGTGGTGCACCGCGCCCATGAACAGCGTGTACCCGTCGGGTGCCGCCTTGGCGGCGATGCTGGCGCCCAGCGTTCCCCCGGCACCACCCCGGTTGTCGATGACCAGCTGCTTGCCCGTCAGGCGGGCGAATTGCGCGGCCATCGGGCGCGCGAAGGCGTCGGTGCCGCCGCCGGCGGGAAACGGGACGATCAAGGTCACCGCCTTGGCGGGCCATGCCGACTGCGCCTGGACCGAAAGGCCCCCGGTGGCCGCGGTGGCGAGCGCTGCGCGCAGCAAGGTGCGCCGCTGGATGAAGGGGTTCATGGGTGTCTCCTGGTTGGTTTTTTGGGGTTCACATGCGTGTTCAGAATAACAGGGCTTCGACGGCGCTCGACACCGGAATCCGGCCCTGCGCGAGCTGGCTGCGGTGGCGGTCGAGACGCCGCAGGTCATAGAGATAGTTGACCATCAGCCCCAGGGACTGGCGCCGCCCTTTGGCGGACGGGTCGGCGGCCCAATTGATGCGCTCCACCCGGGCCCCGTTGCCCAGGTGAAACCGCGCGACCGCGTCGCGGGGTTTGCCGTCGGCCATTTCACGGCCCAGATAGACCGCACCGCACTGCATCAGCCACAGCCGCAGTGGCGAGGAGGCGTCGAGAGCCGCCGGATCTTCGAGCGCCGCCAGCACGGACTCGGCGCCGAGCGGTGCCGGCTTGAGCGCGCGCGCCAGTTCGGCGCGTTGCTTCGGCGCGGTGCGTTCGAGCAGCGTGGGCGCCTGTTCCGTCAGCCAGCTGCGCAAACCCGGGATCGGCGACAGCGTGGAAAACACCTTGAGGCGTGGCAACTCGGCCTTGAGCGTGTCGACCACCCGCTTGATCAGCGAATCGCCGAAACTCACGCCGCGCAGACCCGGCTGTGCGTTGCTGATCGAATAAAACACCGCGGTGCTGCAACGCGCCGGGTCGGCTGGCGGAGCCTCTTCGTCCAGCAGCGGGGTGATGCTGTCGGCCATCGCCGTGGCGAACGCCACCTCGACGAAGATCAGCGGCTCGTCCGGCAGGCGGGGGTGGAAGAAGCCGTAACAGCGGCGGTCGGCGTCGAGGCGGTTCTTGGCGTCGGCCCAGCTGCGGATGTCGTGCACCGCCTCGTACTTGATGAGCTTTTCGATCAGCGAGGCCGGCGAATCCCAGGTGATGCGGCGCAGGTCCAGGAAACCCACGTCGAACCACGTGGAGAACATGTATTCCATCTCCACATCCAGCGCCTGCAGCCGCCGGTCGGCCTTGAGGAACGGGAGCATCTCGGCGCGCAGATCGACCAGGAAACGGATGCCGCCGTCGAACACGCTGAAACGCTGCAGCAGCCGCCGCCGCGGCGACACCGTGGCGCGGCGGTACTCCACGTCGGCGGCCGCCTCGTCGGCGGTCCCGACGGCGGCGGCGAACCGGGCCTGCGCCTGCTTCACGTTCTGCGGGTCGGCCATGAACTGCTCGCTCATCAGCAGCCACATATCGCGCCGCTGCGCCACCGTGGCCTGTGCGTACCAGCGCGCCACGCCCTGGGCACGGCGCCCGCCTTCGACCTCGCTGATGCGCGGATCGACGATCGCTTTCAGTTCTTCGAGCGTGCGCCGCAGGACGCGCGGCGACAGCGCCTCCTCGCGGGCGCGCAGCGTGGCCGCCAGGCGCTCGCGCGTGGAGCGCGCGGCCAGGGCCTCGGACGACGCCGCAATCAGTTCTTTTTTGATAGCTGCCAGTGACCGGTCCGCGCTGGGATGATCGCATTTTGGCTGCTTTTTTTGGCCCGGAATCAGCTTCGCCACGCTGCGACCGAGCCAGGCGGACGTGTTCATCGGCATCCCTCCTTCGTGACCGGATCGGCGTCGGCCGGTTGCGCACGGCGTCGTGTCATGCGAGCGCCCTGCTCTTTTGCACCCGCGCCAGCTCACGCAGCGCGGCGCGCTGGCGCGTCAGGTGGGTGCGCATGGCCACCTCGGCACCGTCGGGGTCGCGCGCCCTGAGCGCGGCGAACACCGCCATGTGCTCGGCCAGGCTCTGCTCCAGCCGGCCCGGCGCGTGCAGCTGCTGGAGCCGGGCCAGCTTGAGCACCTTGCGCAGGTCGCCGATCACCTGCGCCAGCCAACGGTTGTCGGCCAGCGTGATGATGGCCTCGTGAATCGAAAAATTGACCGCGTAGTAGTCGTTGATCTGGCCGTCCGCCGCATGCCGGTTGAGCCGCTCGTGCAGTTGCTCCAGCGCCACCAGGTCGGCATCGGTGGCGTTGCGCGCGGCGTCAAACGCGCAACGCCCTTCAAGCAGCGCGATCACCGGAAAGATGTCGTCCAGATCCCGCTCGGTCACCTGGTTCACGAAACAGCCGCGCCGGGGCTCGTGGCGCACCAGGCCTTCGGCGCTGAGCACCTTGAGCGCCTCGCGCAACGGCGTGCGCGAGATCTGCAGCGACCCGCACAGCGCCGCCTCGTCGATGAAGCTGCCCGGCGCGAGTTCGCCATCGAAAATGAGCGTCCGCAGGCGCTGCGCCACCTCGTCGTGCAGCGAGAGGTGCATGTCGCGCGAAGCGGCGGGTGATGCGGGGGCGGGCATGAGCGGCTGGGGGGATCGGGGGTGCGGCGCGGTCTCAGCCGGCGTCCGGGGCAGCCGGGTGACCGGGCTTTCGGGCACTCAGGCGGCGGAGCGTGGGCGCGGCATCGGACCCCGTCGAAGTCCATGACCCGATCCCGGTCGCACCCGCAGGGCGGTGGGTTTGTTCATAATTTTTCATAATTACGTGTAATTCTGAACCCGAGGCAAGCATCTCGCAAGCCGTGGTTCATGCGGACAAACCCCTAGACACGAGGGCCGTCGGTGGCGAATCGGCGACGCTTCCGCGCTCGCCAGGCCGGCCGACGCACACCCGGATTGCGGTTTGGCCGCGCTTGTGGAATCCTGCGAAAGGAACCCCGGCGAGGGTGGATAAAACGCCTTCGACAAGCCGGTCCGCAGCCACCCGCCAACTTTCAGGAGCACCCGCATGGTCACCCGCAGCCAACCCGCAGGCACGCGACGCAAAGCCCGTGAATCTGCCCCGGCCCGCCCCGAACGCCGCCGCGCCCCGGCGGCCGCGCCGGCCGCCGACAGCCCCGTTGCGCCCTCGCTGCTGATGTCGCTGGCGCGCCAGGTGCAGGCCTGGTCGGGCTCGATCCTCGGCGGTGTGGGCACCGCCACCGATGTGGCGATGACGTTGGCGCAGTCCAAGCTGCAAAAGCCTGGGCCCAAGGCGGCGGTGTCCAAGGCAGCCGCACTGCTGCGCGACCTGCGCGAAGCGGCCGGGCTGACCGTGGAAGACCTGGGGCGCCTGCTCGAACTGGACGACCCCTCGCTCATGGGCCTGGTCGAAAGCGGCAAGGTGGGCCTGCCCTTCGACGTGATCCTGCGCCTGGCGGCGGTGCTGGGACGCAACGACCCGATCGGCTTCATCCTGCAGATGACCCGTTCCTACAACCCCCGGACCTGGCGAACACTGGAGGCGTTGGGCATCGGCAAGCTGGTGGTGCAGGCCGGGCGCGAGCGCGAATTCGCCAACATCTACCGCAGCCACGACGCGGCGCGCAACCTGTCGGACGCCGATTTCGCCGCGGCGCTGGCCTTCACCGACGCCGCGTTCAAGACCGCGCTGGCGTTCCATGGCGGATTGCGTTCGGCGGGCGACGGAAAAAAAACGCCCGCAGCACCGACCAAAAAGGCGTCCTGACGCGCCGGTTCAGCCCCCGGGTGCAGGGGCTTGCCGGTGTCAAGGGATCAATAATACTTCAACTTTGATAGCTGCCGGTGGCCATCCGGCGCTGGGTTTCGGCCAATTTGACCTCGGTTTCAGGCCGAAATCCGGCCCGCGAGGGGCGCGCGCTGCCCGAACCACCACCACAGGCCGGCCCCGGCCAGCACCATCGGCAGGCTGAGCCACTGGCCCATGCTCATGCCCAACGAGAGCAGGCCCAGGTGGGCATCGGGCTCACGGAAATACTCGGCAATGAAACGGAACACACCGTAGCCGGTCAGGAATGCCGCCGCCACCTGCCCCGGCGCGCGCTCCTTGCGGCCGTACAGCCACAGCAGCACGAACAGCAACAGGCCTTCCATCAGGAACTGGTAGATCTGCGACGGGTGCCGCGGCGAGCTGCCCGCACCGCGAAACACCATGGCCCAGGGCAACGAGGGATCGGCCACGCGGCCCCAGAGTTCGCCGTTGATGAAGTTGCCGATGCGGCCCGCCGCGAGTCCGGTGGGGATGCAGGGCGCCACGAAGTCCATCACCTGCAGAAACGGTTTGCCGCGCGAGCGCGCAAACCAGGCCATCGCGGCCATCACGCCCAGCATGCCGCCGTGAAAGCTCATGCCGCCTTGCCAGACGGCGAAGACTTCCAGCGGGTGGGCCAGGTAATGCGCCGGTTTGTAGAACAGGCAATAGCCCAGGCGGCCGCCGATGACCACGCCCATCACGCCCAGGAACAGGATGTCTTCCACATCCGCGCGGCGCCACGCACCGTCTCCGGTGATCGACGCAAACGGCTCGTGTTTCAGCCGGCGCAGGCCGAGCACCATGAACAAGCCGAAGGCCGCGAGGTAGGTCAGCCCGTACCAGTGAATGGCCAGCGGGCCGATCTGCAGCGCGACCGGGTCGATGTGGGGATGGATCAGCATGGGCTGCGATTGTGCAGCAACCCATGCCGCCCCCGCTCAGGCCACTCAGGAGTGCTCGATACGCACGTACTCGAAGTCCTGCGGCTGGTTGTTGATGCCCACGCGCGGCGGCGCAATCCAGCTGGCGTATTTGCCGGGCTCGAAGCAGGGCTTCATCAGCGAATTGATGTGGGCATAGTCGTCGTCGTTGCACAGCCACTCGCCCTGCCCCGCCTGCCATTGCTCCTCGCTCAGGATCTCACCGGCCGGGTTCACGCGCACGCGGGCGAATTCACCGATCTTGCGGTTGAAGGCCTTGTGCGGCTGGGTGAACTTGAAGTTGATGCCGGCCTTTTCGATCACCTTGTTCCAGCGGTCGATGCCGCCCTGGCAGTCGGCGATGTAGTCGTCCAGCAGGCGGCTGTTGATGGCGCGCAGGGCGGGCACCTCTTCGGTCACCAGCTGGCCGTCCACCACGCGCATCACCGGGTAGGTGGCGTTTTCGAGCTGGTGGTCGTCCTGCAGCGCGCTTTCGTTGAAGCGGCCCTTCAGGCCCGAGCTGAAGGCCTCGGCGCCGTTGGAGGAGATTTCCGAACCGAACAGGTCACGCGTGACCGACATGTGGAAGTTGGCCTTCTTCTGCAGCGTGGGCAGGTCCACCACGCCGAGCTTGCGGATGGCGGCCTTGTCATACGGGTCGGTGATGCCGGCGGCCTTCATCGCGTTGCAGGTGGCCTCGATGGTGCGGCCCACGCCGGTCTCGCCGACGAACAGGTGGTGCGCCTCTTCGGTCAGCATGAAGCGGCAGCTGCGCGACAGCGGGTCGAACCCGGACTGCGCCAGCGCGGCCAGCTGCATCTTGCCGTCGCGGTCGGTGAAGTAGGTGAACATGAAGAACGACAGCCAGTCGGGTGTGCGTTCGTTGAACGCGCCCAGGATGCGCGGGTTGTCCTGGTGGCCGGAGCGGCGCTCCAGCAGGGCCTGGGCTTCCTCGCGGCCGTCCTTGCCGAAGTACTTGACCAGCAGGTAGACCATGGCCCACAGGTGGCGCCCTTCTTCGACGTTCACCTGGAACAGGTTGCGCATGTCGTACAGCGAGGGCGCGGTGGCGCCCAGGAAACGCTGCTGCTCCACCGAGGCCGGCTCGGTGTCGCCCTGCACGACGATCAGGCGGCGCAGCAGCGAGCGGTATTCACCCGGCACTTCCTGCCAGGCCGGCTGGCCCTTGTGACGGCCACAGGGGATGACACGGCCTTCCTCCTTCGGCGCCAGCAGGATGCCCCAGCGGTACTCGGGCATCTTCACGTGGCCGAACTTGGCCCAGCCGCTCGGGTCCACGCCCACGGCGGTGCGCAGGTAGACCTCGGCGTTCTGGAAGCCCTCGGGGCCCATTTCCTTCCACCAGTCCACGTAGTTGGGCTGCCAGGTCTCCAGCGCACGCTGCAGTTGCTTGTCGCTGGACAGATCGACGTTGTTGGGAATGCGGTCGTCGTAGTTGACGGCAACGAAGGCGTCGCTCTGGACGGCTGCGGCTTCTTCAACCAGTTCGGTGGGTTCGCTCATGGGGTCTCCTGATGATCGTGGGGATGGATGCATTGAAATGCACTATGCTGCCGCTTGTGAATTCCAATGCATGCATTTTTATGCACGAATCCGCTGAAAAGTTTGATCCAGCGCAAAGACATGGTGGCCTCATCGCGATGTTGGCGAAAAAAAAGGGGCCTGAAGGCCCCTCTTGCGAGATGGCAGGCGCCGATCAGTCCAGCAGCGACAAATCCCGCACGGCGCCCTTATCGGCCGACATCACCAGCTTGGCGTAGGCCTTGAGCGCGGCCGAGACCTTGCGCGGGCGCGGCTGCGCGGGCTTCCAGCCGAGCTGGTCCTGCGCGGCGCGGCGGGCGGCGAGTTCGTCGTCAGACACCAGCACGTTGATGGTGCGGTTGGGGATGTCGATGCGGATGCGGTCGCCGGCTTTCACCAGGCCGATGGCGCCACCGGCGGCCGCTTCGGGCGAGGCGTGGCCGATGGACAGGCCGGACGTGCCACCCGAGAAGCGGCCGTCGGTGAGCAGCGCGCAGGCTTTGCCCAGGCCCTTGGACTTGATGTAACTCGTCGGGTAGAGCATCTCCTGCATGCCGGGGCCGCCCTTGGGGCCTTCGTAGCGCACGATGACCACGTCGCCGGCCTTGACCTGGTCGTTCAGGATGTGGTCCACCGCCTCGTCCTGGCTTTCCACCACGTGGGCCGGACCTTCGAACACCAGCAGGCTGTCATCGACGCCGGCAGTCTTGACGACGCAGCCGTCCAGCGCGATGTTGCCGCGCAGCACCGCCAAGCCGCCTTCCTTGCTGAACGCGTGGGCGATCGAGCGGATGCAGCCTTCGGCGCGGTCGGTGTCCAAGCTGGGCCAGCGGGCGTTCTGGCTGAACGCCACCTGCGTCGGGATACCGCCCGGGCCGGCCATGTAGAAGGTCTTGACGGCATCAGACGGGTTGCGGGCGATGTCCCACTGGTCCAGTGCGTCTTTCATCGTTGGGCTGTGCACGGTGGGCACGTCGGTGTGCAGGCGGCCGGCGCGATCGAGCTCGCCCAGAATGGCCATGATGCCGCCGGCACGGTGCACGTCTTCGATGTGGTATTTGTTGGTGTTGGGCGCCACCTTGCACAACTGCGGCACCAGCTTGGACATGCGGTCGATGTCGGCCATCGTGAAGTTGATCTCGGCCTCTTGCGCCACCGCCAGGATGTGCAGGATGGTGTTGGTCGAGCCGCCCATGGCGATGTCGAGCGCAATGGCGTTCTCGAACGCCTTGAATCCCATCGAGCGCGGCAACACGCGCACGTCGTCCTGTTCGTAGTAGCGCTGGCACAGCTCAACCACCAGCCGCCCGGCGCGCTTGAACAGCTGCTCGCGGTCGGCATGGGTGGCCACCACGGTGCCGTTGCCCGGCAGCGAGAGGCCCAACGCCTCGGTCAGGCAGTTCATCGAATTGGCGGTGAACATGCCCGAGCACGAGCCGCAGGTGGGGCAGGCGGAGCGCTCCACCTCAGCCAGATCGGCTTCGCTGACTTTGTCATCGGCGGCCATCACCATGGCGTCGATCAGGTCCAGCTTCTTGATTTCGATGGTCTGCGTGGCCGGGTTGGCGAGGCGCACCTTGCCGGCCTCCATCGGCCCGCCGGAAACGAACACGACCGGAATGTTCAGCCGCATCGCGGCCATGAGCATGCCGGGGGTGATCTTGTCGCAGTTGGAGATGCACACCATGGCGTCGGCGCAGTGGGCGTTGACCATGTATTCCACGCTGTCGGCGATGACGTCGCGGCTGGGCAGCGAATACAGCATGCCGTCGTGGCCCATCGCGATGCCGTCGTCCACGGCGATGGTGTTGAATTCCTTGGCCACGCCGCCGGCGGCCTCGATCTCACGCGCGACCAGCTGGCCCAGGTCTTTCAGGTGCACATGGCCGGGCACGAACTGGGTGAACGAGTTGACCACGGCGACGATGGGCTTGCTGAAGTCATCGTCTTTCATGCCGGTGGCACGCCAGAGGGAACGAGCGCCTGCCATGTTGCGGCCGGCGGTGGAAGTCTTGGAACGGTAGGCGGGCATGGTGGTGATGCTCAATGAATGTGAAAAGACTGCAGACCGGAAAAGCGGCCCTGAATTATCGCCGACGCCCCCTGGGAGCACGGTCCACAAGGTTTGGGCTCGGGGGGTTGACCGGCGGTGGCAAGATCCTTCGCCGGGCAGGGAACGGTACCCGAAATGCCTCTGTAAACGCTATGAATGCAGGAGCTTGCCGTGGCCATTCCACGCTGGCTGCAGGCCCAAAGCGCCGAAAAAGTTGCTCAACGGCGCTTGCGGGACGACATGCCCAGGGCTTCGCGGCTTTTTTCGATGCGGTCTTTCTTGCGCTGCTCCATCTTCTCCATCGCCTTCTTTTTCGAATAGCCGCTGTAGTCGGCCCAAGCCCACCAGATCGCCGCCAGGGCGAAGGGCGCCAGCACCACGGTCCAGCTCCACGTGGCCACGGGCCCCAACTCAAGGTATTTGAGCGCCAGCAACAGCAGTCCAAGTCCGAGGAAATACATCGCCACCTCCTGTCCGAGGGTAGACACCGACCCTGCGGGTCAACCGGCCACCCTACAATTTCGTTGAAGTGACTGTACCGCAACCCCACGAGGAAATCACGATGAAACGCGCTTTGTTTGTTCTGGCCGCCGCCGTCACGGCAGCCTCTCCGGTTCTGGCCGACGAAGCCTTGGCCAAAGCCAAGAACTGCATGGCTTGCCACGCGATCGACAAGAAGCTGGTGGGCCCGGCCTACAAGGACGTCGCCGCCAAGTACGCAAAGGACAAAGGCTCGGTCGACCTGCTGGCGGCCAAGATCATGAAGGGCGGCTCCGGCGTCTGGGGCCCGGTTCCGATGCCCGCCAACCCGCAGGTCAATGAAGCCGAGGCGAAGAAGCTGGCGACCTGGGTCCTGACCGTCAAATAAGCCCCCGCTGCCCAATAAAAAGCCCGCGAACATCGCGGGCTTTTTTTCACGCTGCCAATCCAACGCGGACCCAAGGCGGCACAGGCGGTGGCCTGTTGCCGCCCGCAGTGCTTACCAGGCCTGGCCGAGCTGGTCGAGGATGGCCGGGTTTTCCAGCGTGCTGGTGTCCTGGGTGATGGCCTCGTTCTTGGCGATCGAGCGCAGCAGGCGGCGCATGATCTTGCCGGAACGCGTCTTGGGCAGGTTCTCTCCGAAACGGATGTCCTTGGGCTTGGCGATCGGGCCGATCTCCTTGCCCACGTGATCGCGCAGCTGCTTGGCGATCGCCTTGGCTTCGTCGCCGGTCGGCAGCGGGCGCTTGAGCACCACGAAGGCGCAGACGGCTTCGCCGGTGGTGTCATCGGGGCGGCCTACCACGGCGGCCTCGGCCACCAGCTCGGTGCAGCTCACCAGCGCGGACTCGATCTCCATCGTGCCCATGCGGTGGCCGGAGACGTTCAGCACGTCGTCGATGCGCCCGGTGATGGTGAAGTACGTCGTCTTGGGATCGCGGATCGAACCATCACCGGCCAGGTAGTACTTGCCCTTGAAGTCTTCGGGGTAGTAGCTCTTCTTGAAGCGCTCCGGGTCGCCCCAGATGGTACGGATCATCGAGGGCCAGGGCCGCTTGACCACCAGGATGCCGCCCTGCCCGTTGGCCACATCCTTGCCCGTTTCATCGACCACGGCCGCCTGGATGCCGGGGAACGGCAGCGTGCAGGAGCCGGGCACCATGGGCGTCACACCCGGCAGCGGCGTGATCATGTGACCGCCGGTTTCGGTCTGCCAGAAGGTGTCCACGATCGGGCAACGGCTGCCGCCCACGTGCTGGTAGTACCACTCCCACGCTGCGGGGTTGATGGGCTCGCCCACCGAGCCGAGCAGGCGCAGGCTGGAGAGGTCGTAGCTCTTGGGATGCACGGCCTCGTTGGTTTCGGCCGCCTTGATCAGCGAGCGGATCGCGGTGGGCGCGGTGTAGAAGATCGTGCACTTATGGCGTTCGATCATCTTCCAGAAGCGGCCGGCGTCCGGATAGGTGGGCACGCCTTCGAAGACGATCTCGGTGCCGCCCAGGGCCAGCGGACCGTAGGTGATGTAGGTGTGGCCGGTGACCCAGCCGATGTCGGCCGTGCACCAGAACACGTCGTCCGCCTTCAGGTCGAAGGTCCACTTGGTGGTCAGGGCCGCGTGCAGCAGGTAGCCACCGGTGGAGTGCTGAACGCCCTTGGGCTTACCGGTGGAGCCGGAGGTATAGAGCAGGAACAACGGGTGCTCGGCTTCGACCCACTCGGGTTCGCAGGTGGTGGCCTGGCCCGACACCAGGTCGTTCATCCAGACATCGCGGCCAGCGGTCATCGCAACCTCGGCGCCGCTGCGCCGAACCACCAGCACCTTGCTGATCGAATCGCAGCCGCCCAGCGCCAGCGCCTCGTCGACGATGGACTTCAGCGGCAGCTGCTTGCCGCCACGAATCTGGTGGTCGGCCGTGATGATGGCCTTGGCACCGGTGTCTTCGATGCGGTCGCGCAAGGACTGGGCAGAGAAACCGCCGAACACCACCGAGTGGGTGGCGCCGATGCGCGCGCACGCCTGCATGGCGGCCACGCCGTCGATGGACATGGAGATGTAGATCACGACGCGGTCGCCCTTGCCGATGCCGATCGACTTCAGGCCGTTGGCGATCTGGCAGGTCTTGGCGAGCAGTTCGCTGTAGGTGACCTTGGTCACTTCGCCGCCGTCTGCTTCGAAGATCAGGGCGGTCTTGTCGCCCAGACCACGCTCGACGTTGCGGTCGAGGCAGTTGTAGGATGCGTTCAGCGTGCCATCCGCAAACCACTTGAAAAACGGCGCGTTGCTCTCGTCAAGCACCTGGGTGAACGGCTTCTTCCAGCTCAGCAGTTCACGGGCCAGACGGGCCCAGTACCCTTCGTAATCGGTCTCGGCTTCCTTGCACAGCGCCTCGTAGGCCGGCATGCCCGCAATGGTGGCTTTGCTGACAAAGTCCTCGCTCGGCAGATAGACGTGGGTTTCGGCGGGTGCATTCATGAATTTGTCTCCTGGGGAAGTGACGGTTGATTGCAGAAAATTTTGCAGACTGTCGTTTTCAGCTCTTACAAGGTACTGACTGACATGAAGCTTGCGATTCCCGGCGCTGGCAACGGTCTTGCCGCGACCGGCTAGACTTCGGCCTTTTCCGTCCAACCAGCGGGTGGCGTTCTGGCCACCCCGACCCACCATGGCAACAGAAAAACCCGTCGAGTCCGGACGCATGCGCGCCATGCCCCGCCTCATCTTCGCCAGCCGCTGGCTGCAGCTACCCTTGTACGTCGGCCTGATCGCGGCCCAGGGCGTCTACGTGTTCCACTTCTGGGTCGAGCTGGTGCACCTGCTGGAGGCTGTTTTCGGCAACCAGAACGCATTGCAGACCCTCGTCACCAGCATCGGCTACAAGTCCGACGTCCCGGTCACGTCGCTGAACGAGACCGTGATCATGCTGGTGGTGCTGGGCCTGATCGACGTGGTGATGATCTCCAACCTGCTGATCATGGTGATCATCGGCGGCTACGAGACCTTCGTCAGCCGCATGAACCTCGAAGGCCATCCCGACCAGCCCGAATGGCTCGATCACGTGAACGCCTCGGTGCTCAAGGTCAAGCTCGCCACCGCGATCATCGGCATCAGCTCGATCCACCTGCTCAAGACCTTCATCAACGCGGCCAACTACGACGTGAAGGTGCTGATGTGGCAGACGATCATTCACGTCACGTTCCTGCTCAGCGCGATGGCCATTGCCTCGACCGACCGGCTGATGGCGCCCTCGCATCCGTCGGCCCACTGAACCGTTCCGCCACGGCGGGGTTGCAAGAATCGGATCAGGTCGGTTGAGTAAACTCGGCGCAACGGCCAGCGGCTCTCACCGGGCGCCCGTCGGTGCTGACCCGAGCCGCTTCCAAACCCGCCCCAAAGGCATCCGACCATGACCACCATCCGCCAGAACGACCTCATCGAATCGATCGCCGCCGCCCTGCAGTACATCAGCTACTACCACCCGGCTGATTACATCGCCCACCTCGCCCGTGCCTACGAGCGCGAGCAGAGCCCGGCGGCCAAGGACGCCATCGCGCAGATCCTGACCAACAGCAAGATGAGCGCCACCGGCCACCGTCCGATCTGCCAGGACACCGGCATCGTCAACGTGTTCCTGAAGGTCGGCATGGACGTGCGCTGGGACGGCTTTACCGGCAGCCTGGACGACGCCATCAACGAAGGCGTGCGCCGCGGCTACAACGACCCCGCCAACACCTTGCGCGCCTCGGTGGTCGCCGACCCGGAGTTCCTGCGCAAGAACACCAAGGACAACACCCCGGCGGTCATCAACACCGAAATCGTGCCCGGCAACACCGTCGAGGTCACCGTGGCGGCCAAGGGCGGTGGCTCGGAGAACAAGAGCAAGATGTACATGCTCAACCCCGGCGACTCGGTGGTGGACTGGGTGCTCAAGACGGTGCCCACCATGGGTGCCGGCTGGTGTCCACCCGGCATGCTGGGCATCGGCATCGGCGGAACGGCCGAGAAGGCGGTGCTGATGGCCAAAGAGAGCCTGATGGACGACATCGACATGTACGAGTTGCAGGCCAAGGCCGCCAGCGGCGCCGAGTTGTCCAGTGTCGAGAAGCTGCGCCTGGAACTGTACGAAAAGGTGAATGCGCTGGGCATTGGCGCGCAGGGTCTGGGTGGCCTGACCACCGTGCTGGACATCAAGATCAAGATGTACCCGACCCACGCGGCGAGCAAGCCGATCGCGATGATCCCGAACTGCGCCGCCACGCGCCATGCCCATTTCGTGCTGGATGGCAGCGGGCCGGTCTACCTGACGCCGCCCCCGCTGGACACCTGGCCCGATGTCGCCTGGGCACCCGACTACGTCAAGAGCAAGAAAGTCGACCTCAACACCCTGACACCGGCCGAGGTGGCCAGCTGGAAACCTGGCGACACCTTGCTGCTCAACGGCAAGATGCTGACCGGGCGCGATGCCGCGCACAAGCGCATCAAGGACATGCTGGCCAAGGGTGAGAAATTGCCGGTGGACTTCACCAACCGCGTGATCTACTACGTCGGCCCGGTCGATCCGGTGGGCGACGAGGCCGTCGGCCCGGCCGGCCCGACCACCGCCACGCGCATGGATGGTTTCACCGAAATGATGCTCGCGCAGACCGGACTGATCGCGATGATCGGAAAGGCCGAGCGCGGGCCGGTGGCCATCGAGGCCATCAAGAAGCACCAGTCGGCCTATCTGATGGCCGTCGGTGGCGCCGCCTACCTGGTGTCGAAAGCGATCAAGACCGCCAAGGTCGTGGGCTTCGCCGACTTGGGCATGGAAGCGATCTACGAATTCGACGTGGTCGACATGCCGGTGACCGTGGCGGTGGACGCCGGCGGCACCAGCGCCCACATCACCGGCCCAGCGGCCTGGCAGCAACGCATCGCCACGGGCGAATTCAAAGGCATCGGCGTCACCGGCGCTTGAGCGCCGTCTCGCCTGGCACCGCGGCGTTGAACGCGCCGATCGGCGTATTCGACAGCGGCGTGGGCGGCCTGAGCGTGCTGCGTGCGCTGCGGGCCGAGATGCCGCACGAACACTTCGTCTATTTCGCCGACAGCGGCCACGCGCCGTATGGCGAACGCGACGCTGCCAATGTCATCGAACGCTCGCGCGCCGTGCTGGCCGCCCTGCGGGCCGACCACGGCATCAAGGCGCTGGTGATCGCGTGCAACACGGCCACCGCCGCCGCGGTGCATCTGCTGCGCGTCGAACACCCCGACCTGCCCATCATCGGCGTGGAACCGGCGCTGAAACCGGCGACGACGGCAAGCCGCACCGGAACCATCGGCGTGCTGGCCACCCGCGGCACCCTGGGTAGTCGAAAGTTCGCCGCCTTGCTGGCCTCGCTGACCCCTTTGGCGGTCTTCAAGCTGCAAGCCTGCGACGGACTGGCCGACGCCATCGAGCGCCAGGACACTTCCGGAACGATAGCGCTCTGTGACCGCTACACCATGGAAATGGGCACATTTGGCCCGGAAAATGGCCAGATGGACACCCTGGTGCTCGGCTGCACACATTACCCGTTCGCAGCAGAGGTATTGCGGGCACGGGTCGGAGCCGGCGTGCGCCTGATCGACACCGGCGAGCCGGTCGCTCGCCACACCCGCCAGTTGCTGACGGCGCGACAGCTCGCCCTGGGATCACCGAAGTTGTCCTCCCGAATCGCCCCGCACGTCGCCGAACCACTGACTTTGCTCAGTTCCGGGCCTCCTGAAGCCTTGCGGTCGGCGGTCCGGCGCTGGCTGGGACTGAACCTGCCGGTGCGTGAAAGCCGCTGAGTTCCAACGTCCAACAGTCCGTTTGCGGCGTCAGAAAAACATCAAATGCTTCTATTTCGATAGCGCATCCGATTGAGTTTCGCCCCAGACCCTGTCGCCGCCGAGATCCAGGTGGGTCAGGTACAGGCGCACATCAAACTCGAGCTGGTGGTAAGTGGGCTCCATGTGCAGGCACAGCTGGTAGAACGCCTTGTCATGCTCGCGCACCCGCAGGTGGGCCAGTTCGTGCACGAAGATCATCCGCAGAAACTCCAGCGGCGCCACACGAAACAGCGAGGCGATCCTGATTTCCCGGCTGCCCTTGAGCCGGCTGCCCTGCACCCGCGCCCGCGAGGTGTGCAAGCCAAGCGCCTGATGAACCAGATGGATCTTGCTGTCGAAGAGCACCTTGTCGATCCGGTCGGTGCCACGCAGATGGTCTTGCTTGAGCCGGTCCACGTACTGGTACAACGCCCGGTCACTTCGGACATCGTGAACAAGCGGATACCGTTTGAGCAGGTGCCGACCCAACGCGGCGTCATCGATCAAGCGCTGCACCTGCACCCGCAGATCGACCGGGTAGGCTGCGATGTAACGCAGCGAAGCGAGGGGGACGGCCTCGCCAGCGGGCGAACCTGGCCGGCCCGCTGAGCGTTCAACCGCCACCGAAGCTCAGTGCAGGTGGCGAGGCCGACGGCTGCCGCCGCCGTGGCCGGAACCGCCGGGGCCGCGGGGTGGCTTGCCGAGTTCCAGCGAATTCACCAGCGCATCGAATCGCTGGGAAAAGAGCTTGTCGATCTCCCCCACCACGCCGCCAAGTTCGGCGCCATCGAAGTGCCGCTCCATCAACGCAATCACGTCTTCCACCAGCAAGTCGCGCTGAGCCTGCATGATCGCCGCCGGCGTGGGCCCGACGAACAGCATGACGAAATCATCGCGCGACTCGTCATCGTCGCCGGCCTCCTCCTCGTCGAACTCGGCGTCGTAGAAGGTCACTTCAATGGGCGCGCCCGCATCGGCCAGATCGTTCAGCCCCATGCACATCTCGTCCAGGGCCTGCCGGAAGTCCTCGTCACCCTTGACGGTCCAGCACATCTGGAGCATGTGAGCCTTGGCGTCAAAGCGGATGCCGGGCTCGTCTTCGAAGGCGCTGGCCGCGCCATCGGCCAGCGAGCGTGCGCCTGCGTACTTCCATAGCGGTTTCAGGGCTTCCTGGAGGGCATCAAAATCCACCTCCGCCCGAAGGCGCACGTCGCCATGGACATGAATTTCGAAAGGGGCGTCGTAGTTGGTCATGGGAAGGCCTGAGGTTGGTGCCCCGAACCGGAATCGAACCGGTACGTCCGGTCAAGGACCGCAGATTTTAAGTCTGCTGTGTCTACCAATTTCACCATCGGGGCGATGCGGGCATTGTGCACCCGGAAAACAGACAACCCCGATAACGCGGGCGCTATCGGGGTTGCATGGTTCTGGAGGCGCGGGCCGGAGTCGAACCGACCTACACGGATTTGCAATCCGGTGCATAACCGCTTTGCTACCGCGCCAGTTATTGCTTCAAACTCTCTGACGAAAAAGGGAAGCCTGGGCTTCCCTTCAGGTTGGAAGACGTTGGTACTTCTTCCGGTATCTGGAGCGGGAAACGAGGCTCGAACTCGCGACCTCAACCTTGGCAAGGTTGCGCTCTACCAACTGAGCTATTCCCGCGTTGCCAGCAAATTCAGCCAGAAGACCTCGTTTGCTGCGATCCGAAAATTATAACCTATTTTTCGGCCTGCTGACAAGTTGACCCTGTTTTTTGTCAGTGCTTCACCGAACCGGTGGACGCCGCACCGGCTCCGCTGCCGGCTTCCGGTGTCACCGGGGCTGGCTCAGATTCCGGCAGCGGTGTCGGTTTGCTTTCCAGCGCGATGTCCAGCACCTGATCGATCCAGCGCACCGGAATGATCTCGAGTTCGTTCTTCACGTTCTCCGGGATCTCCTGGAGGTCTTTCACGTTTTCCTGCGGGATCATCACCAGTTTGATCCCGCCGCGCAGCGCCGCGAGCAGCTTTTCCTTCAACCCACCGATCGCGGTGACCTCGCCCCGCAGCGTGATCTCGCCCGTCATCGCGACATCCCCTCGCACCGCAATGCCAGTCAGGGCCGAGACAAACGCGGTCGCCATCGCGGCGCCGGCACTCGGTCCGTCCTTGGGCGTCGCGCCGTCCGGGACGTGAATGTGGATATCGCGCTTTTCAAACACGTCATCCTTGATCCCCAGCCGGCTCGCACGGCTGCGAACCACGGTACGGGCAGCCTCCACCGATTCCTTCATCACATCGCCCAGCATCCCGGTGCGCGTGATCACGCCCTTGCCGGGCATGCTGGTCGCCTCGATCGTCAATAGGTCGCCGCCGACTTCGGTCCAGGCCAGGCCGACCACCTGACCAACCTGGTTCTGGTTCTCGGCGCGGCCGTAGGTGAACTTGCGCACGCCCAGAAACTCGTTGAGGTTGTCCGACGTCACCTCCACCGGTGCGACCATCTTCTTCAGTTGCAGGCCTTTGACGACCTTTCGGCAAATCTTGGACAACTCCCGCTCCAGCGAGCGCACGCCCGCTTCGCGCGTGTAGTAACGAACGATGTCCCGTACTGCCTCCTCGGACACCTGCAGCTCTCCCTCGCGCACGCCGTTGTTGGCCAGTTGCTTGGGCAGCAGGTATTTGGTGGCGATGTTGGCCTTTTCGTCCTCGGTGTAACCGCTCAGCCGGATGACTTCCATGCGGTCGAGCAAGGCAGACGGGATGTTCATCGAATTGGAGGTCGCGACGAACATCACGTCCGACAGGTCGAAATCCACCTCGACGTAGTGATCGGCAAAGGTATGGTTCTGTTCGGGGTCCAGCACTTCCAGCAGCGCGCTCGACGGATCGCCCCGGAAGTCCATGCCCAGTTTGTCGATCTCATCGAGCAGGAACAACGGATTGCGGGTGCCCACCTTGTTCAGGCTTTGCAGCACCTTGCCGGGCATCGCTCCGATGTAGGTGCGACGATGGCCCCGGATCTCGGCCTCGTCGCGCATGCCACCCAGGGCCATGCGCACGTACTTGCGGCCGGTCGCCTTGGCCACCGATTGGCCGAGCGATGTCTTGCCGACGCCGGGTGGGCCAACGAGGCACAGGATCGGCGCCTTGAGCTTGTCGACGCGCTGCTGCACCGCAAGGTATTCGAGAATGCGGTCCTTGACCTTGTCCAGCCCGTAGTGGTCTTCGTTGAGCACCACCTCGGCATGGGCCAGGTCGTGCTTGATCTTGGTTTTCTTGCTCCAGGGCAAGCCGGTGAGCACATCGATGTAGTTGCGCACCACCGTCGCCTCGGCGGACATCGGCGACATCAATTTGAGCTTCTTCAGCTCGCCTTCGGCCTTCTTGCGCGCCTCGGCCGGCATCTTGGCGGCCTTGATCTTTTTCTCGATTTCTTCGATGTCGGCGCCTTCTTCGCCCTCGCCCAGCTCCTTCTGAATCGCCTTCACCTGCTCGTTCAGGTAGAAGTCGCGCTGGTTCTTTTCCATCTGTCGTTTCACACGACCGCGGATGCGTTTGTCGACATTCAGGATATCGACTTCGCGTTCCAGTTGTTCGAACAGGTTCTCCAACCGTGCCTTCACGTCGGACAGGTCCAGCACCACCTGCTTGCTTTCCAGCTTCAAGGGAAGGTGCGCGGCAATCGTGTCGGCCAGACGACCGGGATCGTCGATGCTCGAAATCGACGTCAGGATTTCAGGCGGAATCTTCTTGTTGAGTTTGACGTACTGGTCGAATTGCTGCATCACGGCGCGGCGCAACGCTTCGATCTCGCTGCGCGTGTCACCGTCCTCGGCCACCGACAGCGGCGTCACCGTCGCGGTGAAATGGGACTCGCCCTCGTCGATGTGATCGACCGCGGCGCGCTGCTGCCCTTCCACCAGCACCTTGACCGTTCCATCGGGCAATTTCAGCATTTGCAAAATCGTGGAAACACAACCGACTTCGAACATGTCGGCGACCGCCGGGTCATCCTTGGCCGCCGTTTTCTGGGCGACCAGCATGATGCGACGCTCGGATTCCATGGCTGCTTCGAGTGCCTTGATACTCTTGGGCCGACCCACGAACAGCGGAATAACCATGTGCGGAAACACCACCACGTCACGCAAGGGCAGCAGCGGCAGATCAATCGGTGTGGCAGGAAGCGGTATGTGTCCAGACATGGCAGTCCTTTGAGTTACCCGTTGAATATGGTCGTCAGGCCCGGATTTTCAACCCGGACTCGCATCCAGGCGAGCCGAAAGGTTGAAATCCGGGCCGCAGCCCGCGCCCGGTGACCTGTTTCAGGCTTTTTTGGCCGCTTCCCGGTACACGAGCAGCGGCGGCTTGTCTTCTTCGATGGTCGACTCGTCGACCACGACCTTTTCCACGTTCGCTGCATTGGGCAGCTCGAACATGGTGTCGATCAACGCCTGCTCCAAAATGGAGCGCAGGCCGCGTGCGCCGGTCTTTCGCGCCAGCGCCTTGCGAGCGATGGCCTTCAGCGCCGACGGTCGGATCTCGAGATCCACGCCTTCCATCGAAAGCAGCTTGCCGAACTGCTTGGTCAGTGCGTTCTTGGGCTCGGTCAGGATCCGGACCAAAGCATCCTCGGTCAGTTCGGCCAACGAAGCGATGACCGGCATGCGCCCCACCAGTTCGGGAATCAGCCCGTATTTGATCAGGTCTTCCGGTTCGATCTCGTTGAATACGTCGGTCAGCGAACGCTGTTTCTTGCTTCTGACCGTGGCGCCGAACCCGATGCCCGAGGCTTCCGTCCGGTTCTCGATGACTTTTTCCAGCCCCGCAAACGCGCCGCCGCAGATGAACAGGATGTTGGTGGTGTCGACCTGCAGGAAATCCTGGTTCGGATGCTTGCGCCCACCCTGGGGCGGCACGCTGGCCATGGTGCCTTCGATCAGCTTGAGCAGGGCTTGTTGCACGCCCTCACCCGACACGTCCCGCGTGATCGATGGGTTGTCGGACTTGCGAGAGATCTTGTCAATCTCGTCGATGTAGACGATGCCCCGCTGGGCGCGCTCGACGTCGTAGTTGCAGCTTTGCAGCAACTTGGCCACGATGTTCTCGACATCCTCGCCCACATAACCCGCTTCGGTCAGCGTGGTGGCGTCGGCCATGACGAACGGCACGTCGAGCATGCGTGCCAAGGTTTGCGCCAGCAGCGTCTTGCCGGACCCGGTGGGACCGATCAGCAAAATGTTGCTCTTGGCCAGCTCGACGTCGTCTTTCTTGGCCTTTTCCTTGTGACGCAGGCGCTTGTAATGGTTGTAGACGGCCACCGCCAGGGTGCGCTTGGCCTTTTCCTGACCGATGACGTAGTTGTCAAGGTTGAGCTTGATGTCACTCGGCGTCGGCAATTCACCACGGGCTTCGCGCGCCGAGCTTGCCGCTGGCAGCTCATCGCGGATGATCTCGTTGCACAGGTCGATGCATTCGTCGCAGATGAACACCGACGGCCCTGCGATCAGCTTTTTCACTTCGTGCTGGCTCTTGCCACAGAAGGAGCAGTAGAGAGTCTTGTCGGCGGAAGCGCCTTTTTTCTCGGCCATGTGGGCAATGCCTCGTTGCAGGGATTGGGAATGATAACGAAAAGAAAAGCGGCGCTTTCTTCAACAGAAAGCGCCGCCGCTGCGCCGCTGGCCACCCGCAGGCGTGACCATCAGGGCCGCTTGGCAATCACCTGGTCGATCAGGCCGTATTCCTTGGCTTCGACGGCGTCCAGGTAATAGTCGCGTTCCGTGTCGCGCTCGACTTTTTCCAGCGGCTGACCCGTGTTCTCAGCGAGGATCTTGTTCAGTTGCTGGCGGGTCTTGAGGATCTCGCGTGCCGAGATCTCGATCTCCGTCGCCTGGCCCTGGGCACCGCCGGACGGCTGGTGAATCATGATCTTCGAATTGGGCAGCGAAAATCGCTTGCCCTTGGCGCCGGCCGACAGCAGGAATGCGCCCATGCTGGCCGCGAAGCCGGTGCACAAGGTGGAGACATCCGGTTTGATGAAGTTCATCGTGTCGTAGATCGCCATGCCCGCGCTGACCGAACCACCCGGCGAATTGATGTAGAAGGAGATGTCCTTCTCCGGGTTCTCGCTCTCCAGGAACAGCAGCTGGGCCACCACCAGGTTGGCGGTCTGGTCGTTCACCGGCCCGACCAGAAAGATCACCCGCTCCTTGAGCAGACGGGAATAGATGTCATACGACCGCTCGCCACGACCGGATTGTTCGATGACCATCGGCACCATGCCCAGGCCTTGGATGTCCATTGCACTCATGTTTGCTCCTGCAGATGCCCTTACTGTATCGAAAAGGTGGTGCCCCCAGACAAGATGGGGCCTGTGCCCCGGACTGCAAGCCCGGCACAGACCCCAGGTTGATGTGGTCGTCGTCGAAGGCCAGGGCTGTCAGCCCTGCTGCCCCATCAGTTCATCGAACGACACAGGCTTTTCGGTGACCTTGGCCTTGCCCAACACGAATTCCGCGACGTTGTTCTCGATGACAACCGCCTCGACCTCGGCCATGCGGCGGTTGTCGCTGAAGTACCAGCGCACCACGTCGGCGGGTTTCTCGTAGCTGGCGGCGAGTTCTTCGACGTGGGCACGAATCTGCTCGGGTTTGGCATGCAGCTCGTTGGCGCGCACCAGTTCGGCCACCACCAGACCCAGGCGCACGCGGCGCTCGGCTTGCGGCAGGAAGACCTCGTCAGGAATCGGCGCCTTGTCGGCGTCCTTGATGCCACGCTGCCTGAGTTCGGCGCGGGCGCCTTCGAGCAGGCGTTCCACTTCGGCCTGGACCGCCGCCTTCGGCAGATCAAGTTCGGCCTTGGCGACGAGCGCGTCCATCACCGCCGTCTTGTTGCGCGCGAGCAGACGGAATTTGACCTCGCGCTCCAGGTTCTTCTTGATGTCGGCGCGCAGCGAGTCCACCGTGCCATCCTCGATGCCGAGCGACTTGGCCAGCGCCTCGTTGACCTCGGGCAGGTGGGCGGCCTCGATCTTCTTGACGGTGACCAGGAAGTCGGCGGTCTTGCCGGCGACATCCTTGCCGTGGTAGTCGTCGGGGAAGGCGAGCGGGAACGTCTTGCTTTCGCCCACCTTCATGCCGCGAACGGCCTCTTCGAATTCCTTGAGCATCTGGCCTTCGCCCACGATGAACTGGAAGTCCTCGGCCTTGCCGCCGGAGAACGGTTCACCGTCGATCTTGCCCTCGAAATCAACCGTGACGCGGTCGGTGTCCTGCGCCGCCTGGTCATGGGCGCGCAGCGAGAACGTGCGGCGTTGCTTGCGCAGGATGTCGACCGTGCGGTCGATGGCGGCCTCGCTGACCTCGGTCGAGAGTTTTTCGACCTCGGCCGTGGCCAGATCACCGATCTTCACCTCGGGGTAGACCTCGAACACGGCGTCAAAAGCCACTTCGCCTTCGGCGGCGCCTTCCTTCTCGGTGATGCGCGGCTGACCGGCCACGCGCAGCTGGGCCTCGTTGGCGGCGCTGGCAAAGGCCTCGCCCACCTTGTCGTTCATTACTTCATAGTGCACCGAATAGCCGTAGCGTTGGGCCACCACGTTCATCGGCACCTTGCCGGGACGGAAGCCGTCCATCTTCACCGTGCGGGCCAGCTTCTTCAGCCGGGTTTCAACCTCGGACTGGATCGCGCTGACGGGCAGCGTGAGCGTGATCTTGCGTTCCAGCTTTTCAAGGGTTTCTACATTCACTGCCATGGTCTTTCTCTCGTTGGTGGTGCGCGGGGGGGGACTCGAACCCCCACACCCTTGCGGGCGTCAGGACCTAAACCTGGTGCGTCTACCAATTTCGCCACCCGCGCGGGCTTGAAAACAGACACGGGTGGCCGGCACGCGTGGAGGCAAGCCCCCACACCGTCCGATCACCCGCGCGAAATCGGTCAACCTTTTATTTTAGCCGGGATCGCCCAGCCGGGACGCACGCGCTCCCGCCTTGGCTCAGGCCTCGCGCCGGACGCGGAACCAGGCCGCGTACATGGCCGGCAGGGCCAGCAGGGTCAGCGCGGTGGCCACGATCAGCCCACCCATGATGGCCACCGCCATCGGCCCCCAGAACACCGAGCGCGACAAGGGAATCATCGCCAACACGGCCGCCGCCGCGGTCAGCACGATCGGGCGCAGCCGCCGGACCGCGGACTCGACCACCGCATCCCACGCCGGCACGCCCCGCGCGCGATCCTGCTCGATCTGGTCGATCAGGATCACCGAATTGCGCTGGATCATGCCCATCAGCGCGATGACCCCCAGCAAGGCCACGAACCCGAACGGCCGGTTCAACGAGAGCAGCGACGCGGCGACGCCCGCGATGCCGAGCGGACCGGTCAGAAACACCAGCATGGCGCGGCTGAAACTGTGCAACTGCAGCATCAGCAGGGTGAAGGTGATGAACAGCATCACCGGAATACCCGCCGCGATCGAGGCCGAACCCTTGCTGCTTTCCTCCACCGCGCCGGCCACCTCGATCCGGAAGTCGCCACCGGCCGCCGCCCACTGGGCCTCGAGCGCCTTGAGCTGCGGCAACAGCTCGGCCGTGACCGTGGCGCCCTGCAGCCCTTCGACGATGTCACTTTGCACCGTGATCGCGTAGTCGCGGCCTTCGCGCCACATCACGCCGGGCTCCCAGGTGAACACCGGCTTGGCGATCTGGGTCAGCGGAATCGACTTGCCCGAGGCCGTGGGCAGGTAGGCGTTGCCGATGTCGGTGATGGCGTTGCGCTCGTCCAGTGGCTGGCGCAGCACGATGTCGATCAACTTGTCGCCCTCGCGGTACTGGCCCACGGTGGTGCCCGCCAGGATGGTGCGCGACGCCTGCGCGATCGACTGGCTGGTCACACCCAATGCGCGGGCCTTGGCCTGATCCACCTCCAGGCGCAGCACCTTGATGGACTCGTTCCAGTTGTCGTTGACGCCACGGGTGTTGGGGCTTTGGCGCATGACCGCCTTGACCTCGTCGGCGCGCTCGCGAAGGACCAGCGGGTCGTGCCCGACGACGCGGAACTGCACCGGATACGGAACCGGCGGGCCGTTGGGCAGCAGCTTGACGCGCGCGCGCACCTCGGGGAATTCCTGCGCCATCAGCCCTGGCAGCTTCATCCGCAATGCTTCGCGCGCCTTCAGGTCCTGCGCCAGCACGATCAGCTGCGACACGTTGGTCTGCGGAAAAATCTGGTCCAGCGGCAGGTAAAAGCGCGGCACGCCGGAGCCCACCCACTGGCTCACCGAGGCCACGCCGGCCTCCTTCATCAGCCGGGCCTCCACGCGCCTGGCGACCTCTTCGTTGGCCGCGAAGGAGGTGCCCTCGGGGTACCACAGGTCCACCAGGATCTCGTGCCGGCTCGAATCGGGGAAGAACTGCTGTTGCACCTTGCCCATGCCCGCGATGCCGAGCGCGAACAGCGCCACGGTGGCACCGATGGTGATCCATCGGTGCTGCACACAGGCGTTCACCAGGCGACGAAAGCCGTTGTAGAAGGGGCTGTCGAACATTTCGTGCGGTTCGTCACCCGCGTGCCCCGCCTCGGTCGCTGCGACCACGTGCGGTGGCGGCTTCAACAGCAGCGTGCCCAGGTAGGGGACGAAATACACCGAGACGATCCAGCTCAGCACCAGCGCGATCACCGTGACCGCGAAGATCGCAAAGGTGTACTCGCCGGTCATGGAGCGCGCGATGCCGATCGGCAGGAACCCCGCCGCGGTGATCAGCGTGCCGGTCAGCATCGGCATGGCGGTCAACTCGTAGGCAAATGTGGCTGCGCGCACCTTGTCGTAGCCCTCTTCCATCTTGCGCACCATCATCTCGACCGCGATGATCGCGTCGTCCACCAGCAGGCCCAGCGCGATGATCAGCGAGCCCAGCGAGATCTTGTGCAGGCCGATGCCCCAGTACTGCATGGCCAGGAAAGTCATCGCCAGCACCAGCGGAATCGTGATCGCCACGACCAGGCCGGGCCGGATGTCCAGTGTCCAGCGCCGCCACAACGGGTGCTGACCCGGCCGCTTGTGCAGGCCCAGGCTGATGAAACTCACCGCCAGCACGATGGCCACCGCCTCGATCAGCACCTTGATGAACTCGTTGACCGAGTTGGCCACCGCCTTGGGCTGGTCCTGCACTTGCACCAGCTGCACGCCCAGCGGCAGGGTCTTGCCGATGCGCTCGGTGGCGGTGGCCAGCGCCTTGCCCAGCGCGATGATGTCGCCGCCCTTGGCCATCGACACCCCCAGCGCCACCACCTCCTTGCCCTGATGACGGACCTTGATCGACGGCGGATCGACGTAACCGCGTCGGATGTCGGCGATGTCGGCCAGCCGCAGCTGGTTGCCCGAGGCGCCGCGGATCGGCATCGCCTGAAGATCCTCGATCGCATTGAACTGGCCGGCCACGCGGACCTGCACCACGTCCAGCGGCGTCTGCACCGCGCCGGCGGACTCGACCGCGTTCTGCTGACCCAGCTGCGCCAGCACGGCGTTCATGTCCAGGCCCAGCTGCGCCAGCCGCTTCTGGGACACCTCGATGTACAGCTTCTCGTCCTGCACGCCGAACAGCTCGACCTTGGCCACGTCGGGCACCCGCAGCAGCTGCTGGCGCACCGCGTCGGCAAAGGTCTTGAGCTCGGCGTAGCTGAAGCCGTCGGCCTCCAGCGCGTAGATCACGCCGTAGACGTCGCCGAACTCGTCGTTGAAGAACGGCCCGATCACACCCTGCGGCAGCGTTCCTTTCATGTCGGCGATCTTCTTGCGCACCGCATACCAGACATCGGGCACTTCGCCGGGGCGGCTGTGGTCCTTGATCTGGAAGATGACCTGCGATTCACCGGGCTTCGAATAGCTGCGGATCTTGTCGGCGTAGGGCACTTCCTGCAGCGTGCGCTCGATCTTGTCGGTCACCTGCTCGGCCACCTGCTGTGCCGTGGCTCCGGGCCAGTAGGTGCGCACCACCATCGCGCGGAAGGTGAACGGCGGGTCTTCATCCTGGCCGAGCTGGAAGTACGCGGCCACGCCGAGCAGCATCAGCACGATCATCAGGAAGCGGGTCAGCGCGTCGTGCTCCAGCGCCCAACGCGAGACGTTGAAGGCTTTTTCGGGGTGGGCGTGTCTCATGGGCGCCTCACCGCGTGGCCGTGGCGGCGGACGGGGCCGACGCGGCCGTGGCCAGCGCGGGGGTCGCCATGGAGGCGGCACCGGAAGCTCCTGCTTTGATAGCTGCCGGTGGCCGATCGGCGCTGGGATTGGCCCCATTTGGCTTGTAAATCGTGACCTTTTGACCCGGTGAGAGCACGTGCACGCCGGTGGAGACCACCTGCTGGCCCGGTTGCAGCCCGCTCGCGATCACCACCTCGTTGCCGTCGGCCGTGGCGATCTGCACCGGCTGCGAACGCACCGTCAGCGTGGCCGGGTCCAGCACCCAGACCGCGCTGCCCCGGCCCTCCTGGCGCAGGGCGCTGGTGGGCAGCTTGATCACGCCGGTGGCCTGGGGCGCCATGGGTTGCGGCACCACATAGACGGTGGCACCGAGCGGCAGGGCATCGGCCCCGCCGCTGGCCGGCAGGGTCACCTTGACCGGGAAGGTGCGCGTCACCGGGTCGGCGCTGGCCGCCACCTCGCGCACCGTGCCCGACAGCGCGGCACCACCTGACCAGGGCCGCACCGTGACCGTCGATCCCGCCGGCACGCGGGCCAGCTTGTCTTCCGGCACGGCAAACACCACGTCGCGCGGGCCGTCCTGCGCGATGCGGACCACCGGCGTCCCCGCTGCGACCACCTGGCCCACTTCGGCCTCGACGGCGGTGACCACGCCCGACACGTCGGCGACCAGCTGGGTGTAGGCGGCCTGGTTGCCCTGGCCCGCGAGCTGCGCCTGCGCCTGGTCCAGCGCGGCTTGCGCGGCCTTGAGCGTGGCCTCGCGGCGCTCCAGCTCGGCGCCGCTGATGAAGTTCTGGTCCTTCAGCGCCTTGTAGCGCGCCAGATCGGCCGCGGCGAGGTCGCGCTGGGTCGTCGCCGCCACCACCTGCGCACGTCCGGCGTCGGTGGCGAGCTGGTAGTCCCGTGGATCGAGCCGGGCCAGCACCTGGCCCGCTTTCACCCGCTGACCCACCTCGACCGTGCGTTGGGTGATCTTGCCCGCCACCCGAAAGCCCAGTCGCGATTCCACCCGCGCCTTCACCTCGCCCGCGTACTCCAGACCCGAGTCGAAGCTGGTCAGGCCGACGGTCAACACCTTGACCGCGCGCACTGGTTCTTCGGGCGGCGCCGGTTTGGAACAGGCCGCCAGCAGTGTGGCGACGCCCAGCAGCCCGAGAACGGATCGGACCGAAGTCCGCCGCGACGACAAGGAAGAGAACAAAGACATGGTCGATTCGGATCAGGTTAATGACTGACTGGTTAGTAATCTATGGTAATTCCTGACGCGTGTCAAGCGACAATCCAGACCGTGAGCACCGCGCCGCCCTCCCCTGAACCGTCCGCCCCGGCCCCGCTGTCGGCGCCGCCGGTCACCCATTACGAGAATTTTCCGGTCGCATCCTGGCTGTGCCCGGCGCACCTGCGCCCGGCGATCGCCGCCATCTACGCCTTCGCCCGCACCGCGGACGACATCGCCGACGAGGGCAGCGCCAGCGCCGACGAGCGCCTGCGTGATCTGGCCGCATTTCGCGCGGACTTGCAAGCGGCTGGCCGAGGTGTTCCACCGTCTGCGCGATGGCCGCGGGTGTTTTACCCGCTGGGCGACGCCATCGATCGATTCCGCCTGCCCGTGCCCCTGCTGGACGACCTGCTGCGGGCCTTCGAGCAGGACGTGGCGAAAACCCGCGACGCCGCCGGCTACGCCGACCGCGCCGAACTGCTCGACTACTGCAGCCGCTCGGCCAACCCGGTGGGACGGCTGCTGTTGCACCTGTACGGCGTGCACGACGCGCAGGCACTGGCCCGGAGCGACGCCATCTGCACGGCGCTGCAACTGATCAACTTCTGGCAGGACCTCGGCGTGGACATCCCGCGCGGGCGTTTTTACCTGCCCGAGGACCGCTGCGCCGCCCTGGGCGTCAATCCCCGCGGCCTGGACCAGACGCCACAGACCACGGCCCTGATCGAAGAGAACGTCCGCTGGGCGCGTGGCCTGATGCGCGAAGGTTCCCCGCTGGTGCACCAGGTGAGCGGCCGGGCCGGCTGGGAGCTGCGCCTGGTGGTGCAGGGCGGCCTGCGCATCCTCGACAAGATCGAGGCGCTGCGATACCGCACCCTGAAAACTCGCCCGCGACTGCGTGCCTGGGACCTGCCGGTGCTGCTCTGGCGGGCGCTGTGGATGTGACAATCGGCCCTGTCGCCGGCCCCAAGTCACGGTGACTTTCCGAACCCGTTCATGACGCCTGAAGCCTACGTCCAGCAGAAAGCCGCCGCCTCGGGCAGCAGCTTCTACTACGCCTTCCTGTTCTTGCCCAAACCCCGGCGCGCGGCGATCACCGCGTTCTACGCTTTCTGCCGCGAGGTGGACGATGTGGTCGACGAGGTCAGCGACCCCGGCGTGGCCCGCACCAAGCTGGCCTGGTGGCAAAGCGAAGTGGCCAAGGCCTTCGATGGCCAGCCCAGCCACCCTGCCTTGCAGGCTTTGCAGCCGCACTGCGCCACCTACGGCATCGAGGCACGCCACCTGCTGGCCGTGATCGAGGGCTGCCAGATGGACCTGGAGCAGACCCGGTACCTCGACTACCCGGCGCTGCAACGCTACTGCCACCTGGTGGCCGGTGTGGTGGGCGAAGTCTCGGCGCTGATCTTCGGCCAGACCGACCCTGCGACGACCGCCTACGCGCACCGGCTCGGGCTGGCGTTCCAGCTCACCAACATCATCCGCGACGTCGGCGAAGACGCGCTGCGCGGGCGCATCTACCTGCCGATCAGCGAGCTGCAGCAGTTCGACGTGAAGGCCCACGAAATCCTCAAGCGCAACCATTCGGAACGCTTCACCGCGTTGATGGCATACCAGGCCCGGCGCGCCCACGCGCTGTACGACGAAGCACTCGCGCTGCTGCCGGCCGCCGACCGGCGTTCACAGAAACCCGGCCTGATGATGGCCAGCATCTACCGCACGCTGCTGCGCGAGATCGAGCACGACGGATTCCAGGTGCTGCACCAGCGCATCGCCCTGACCCCGCTGCGCAAGCTGTGGCTGGCGTGGCGGATGCAGGCGCTGGGAAAGCTGTGACCCCCACGTTCGCCCGCTGCGCGTGGCTCCCTGGCCTTGCAGGCCGCGGAACCGCCGGAGTCGGCTCCTCTTCGGGCTGTCCGCGCCTGCGCAGGCAGGCGCGGAGCCGCAGCCCTCAGCCCCGAGGGGGCCGCGTTTCGCCTGGGGGCGGCCCGGCGGCGAAACCGTTCTCATCGTTCCGATGAAGAAGGTTGCGGTGATCGGCGGTGGCTGGGCCGGCATGGCGGCGGCGGTCACCGCCGCCCGGGCCGGGCACCGGGTCACCGTGTTCGAGGCGGCAAGAACCCTTGGCGGCCGGGCGCGCGCGCTGCCCCTGACGCTGCCCGACGGGCGCGAGATCGTGGTCGACAACGGCCAGCACATCCTGATCGGCGCCTATGCCGAATCGTTGCGCCTGATGCGTCTGGTGGGCGTGGACCCCGATCAGTCGCTGCTGCGTCTGCCGCTGGACCTGCGCTTTCCCGACGACACCGGCCTGGCCCTGCCACTCGGCCGCCCCCCCTGGGACGCGCTGGCCGGCATCCTGCGCGCCCGGGGCTGGAGCTGGGGCGACCGGCTGTCGCTGCTGCGGGCCGCGAGCGGCTGGCGGCTCGGCGGCTTTCGCTGCGGGCCAAAGATCTCCGTGGCGGAACTGTGCGCGCCACTGTCCGCGCGATTGATGCACACCTTCATCGAGCCGCTGTGCGTCTCCGCGCTCAACACGCCGGCGGCGGCGGCCAGCGGCGCGGTCTTTCTGCGCGTGCTGCGCGACGCCCTGTTCGGCGGGCCCGGCAGCTCGCACCTGCTGCTGCCGCGTACCGACCTGGGTGCGCTGTTTCCGCAGGCCGCAGCCGACTGGTTGCTGGCACATGGACACGCCGTGCATCTCGGCTGGCGCGTGCGCGCGTTGGAACCCGCGACCCCGGCGGAATCGACGACCTGGCGCGCCGACGGCGGTGAGGCCTTCGAGCGGATCATCCTCGCCGTTTCAGCCCCGGAGGCGGCCAAGGCCCTCGTCGAATGGTCACTGGACGCTACGGAACCGATTGCATCGAGCCTGGCCGAATGGGCGGCCACGGCGCAGGCACTGCGCTTCGAGGCCATCAACACGGTGTACGCCTTGGCCGATGCCGGCATGCCCCGGCCAATGCTGGCCCTGCCCAGCGGCCCCGGGCGCCCCGCGCAGTTCGTCTTCGACCGTGGTCGCCTGGGCGGGCCGCAGGGACTGCTCGCCTTCGTGATCAGCGCCAGCACCGGCGAGCGCGAGGCGCTGCAGGCCCAGGTGGTGGCCCAGGCGCACGAACAGCTCGGCCTGCGCATCCGGCCCCTGCGCAGCATCACGGAAAAGCGCGCCACTTTCGCCTGCACACCCGGTCTGGGCCGCCCGGCGATGCAGATCGCCCCCGGGCTGCTGGCCTGTGGCGACTACATCGAAGGCCCCTACCCGGCAACGCTGGAGGGCGCGGTGCGCAGCGGTGTGGCCGCCGGCGAGTTGCCCTGAATCAACAAATCGCCTCGCCACGGTAGCCGGCCGGGGGCCCGGCGGTTTAGCATGCCAATGAGGTGAGGCGCGTCCGGCGGCTTGCCCGATGTGGAAAGGAGACCTGAGATGGACAAGAGCACCCTGCACAGCCTGTTTCAAAAGATGGTCGACACCGATGCGTCCGACCTGTTCCTGACCACCGGCGCGCCCCCGCACATCAAGGTCAAGGGCGAATCCTGGCCGCTCCAGATGCCTGCGCTGGCCTCGGGCCAGGCTGGCGCCGCCGCCTACTCAATCATGAGCGCGCAGCATATCGCCGACTTCGAGCGCCAGCTGGAGGCCAACCTGTCGTACAACGCGCCCGACATTGGCCGCTTCCGTATCAGCGTGTACCGGCAACGCAGCGAAACCGCCATGGTGGCGCGCTTGATCCATTCGACCATTCCCGACTTCGAGACGCTGGGCCTGCCGCCGGTGGTGCGCGATCTGGCCTTGCTCAAGCGCGGCCTGCTGCTGGTGGTGGGCTCGGCCGGCTCGGGCAAGAGCACCACGCTGGCTTCGATGATCGACCACCGCGCGCACCACAGCCAGGGCCACATCCTGACGGTGGAAGACCCGATCGAATACCTCTTCACCCACGACCGCAGCACCGTGGACCAGCGCGAGATCGGCACCGACACCCACAGCTTTGCCGACGCGCTGCGCAACGCGATGCGCCAGGCGCCCGATGTGATCATGATCGGCGAAATCCGCGACCGCGAGACCATGGAACACGCCATCGCCTACGCCGAAACCGGCCACCTGTGCGTGTCCACCCTGCACGCGGCCAACGCGAGCCAGGCGCTCAAGCGCATCATCAACTTCTTCCCCGAAATCCTGCACCCGCAGCTGCGCCTGGACCTGTCGCTGAACCTGCAGGCCGTGGTGTCGCAGCGCCTGCTGCCGGGTCGAGAAGGCGGCCGCGTGCTGGCGACCGAACTGCTGCTGCACTCCGCCTACGTGGGCGACCTGATCTACAAGGGCGCGGTCGATGAAATCCGCCACGCCATCGAAAAAAGCACCGGCGTGGGCATGCACACCTTCGACCAGGTGCTGCTGGAGCTGTACAACGCCGGCCGCATCGACGAAGAAACGGCGATGGCCAACGCCGACTCGCGCACCGACCTGCGCCAGCGCATGCGCGTGCATTCGGCCTACGATCCGCGTTGAGGCTACGTGAACGATCCCACCACCCCACCCGCCCCCATCGCCACCTACATCGCCGCCTTCCCGCCCGAGGTGCAGGCGCGTTTGCTGGCGGTGCGCGAGGCGATCCGCGCGCTGGCGCCGCGGGCCGAGGAGCGCATCAGCTACGGCATTCCGACCTTCTGGCAGGGGCGCAACCTGATCCATTACGCGGCGTTTGCCCGCCACATCGGCCTGTACCCGGGTGCGGCGACGATCGAGGTGTTCAGGGCTGAGTTGCAGGCTTACCGCCACGCGCGCGGCAGCATCCAGTTTCCGCTCCAGGAGCCGCTGCCGCTGGCGCTGATTCAGCGCATCGCGGCCTGGTGCGTCGACAACAACAACGCGCGGCCGGTCAGCGCATCGCCTGCGCGGCCAGGTCGAGCGAGCGCAGGCGCAGCGCCGGGTCGAACACGTCGCTGACCAGCATGAACTCGTCGGCCTGCGTGGCCTCGGCCAGGCGCGTGAAGCCCGCGCGCACGGTCTCGGGCCCGCCGATCACCGCGGCGGCCAGAAAGTCGTCGATGGCGGCGCGCTCCTGCGGAATCAGCCCGGCCATGAAACCTTCGACGGGCCGCTGCAGGCGCTGCCGGTCGCCGGTGAGGATGCCCAGCACGCGCTGGTAGACGCTGCTGGCCAGGTACTCGGCCTCGTCGTCGGTGGGCGCGGCAATCAGCGGCACGCCGATCACCACATAGGGCTTGGCCAACGCGGCCGACGGCCGAAACAGCCCCCGATACAGTTCCAGCGCCTGCAACAGCAGCCGCGGCGCAAAGTGCGAGGCAAAGGCATAGGGCAGGCCCCGCTCGGCCGCCAGGCGCGCTGAAAACAGGCTGGAGCCCAGCAGCCAGATCGGCACCTGCGTGCCCGCACCGGGCATGGCGACGATCGGTTGTCTGGGGCGCGGCGGCGCCAGCAGCTGCTGCAGTTCGGCCACATCGCGCGGGAAGTCGTCTTCGGTTTCGACGCGGTCGCGCCGCAGCGCGCGCATGGTGAGGCGGTCGGTGCCGGGCGCGCGGCCCAGGCCCAGGTCGATGCGGCCGGGGTACAGCTCGGCCAGCGTGCCGAAGGCTTCGGCCACCACCAGCGGCGCGTGGTTGGGCAGCATCACGCCGCCGGAGCCGACGCGGATCGTGCTCGTGCCGCCCGCAATAAAGCCCACCAGCACCGCGGTGGCTGAGCTGGCGATGCCCGCCATGTTGTGGTGCTCGGCCAGCCAGTAGCGCTTGAAGCCGAGCGATTCGGCGTGCTGGGCGGTGCGCAGCGCGATGGCCAGCGCCTCGGCCACGGTGCCGCCCTCGCGCACGGCGACCAGGTCGAGCATGGACAGGGCAATGTCGGAGAGTTTCTGGGTCATGACGCGCATTGTCGCGCCAGGGCTGTCGCGCTGCCGGCGCCCGGGTATCGCGGGTGCCCGCAACCGCGGTGCGGCAAGGGGATCACAGTGTCCGGGCGGAACGCGCCCACGGCCGACCCAGGCCCGACCACCACGACGCCAGCGCCCGCGACAACGCACCGCCGTACAGGATCAGCGCCAGCGCGCCGAAGATCAGCGGCAGCGCGGCCCAGACCCAGCCGGTCAGGTGCTCGCCGCCCAGCACGGTGCCCACCCCCAGCGCCACCGCCGGGTTGACGAAGCTGTAGCTGCCCGCCAGCGCCGGCGCCGTGTGCTGGAGCAGCCACAGGTAGGCGTTGAGCGCCACCAGCGTGCCCATCACCAGCAGGTAGGCCCAGGCCAGCCAGGCCGTGGCGCTGGCGTTGATAAGAGGCGCGGGTGCTTCCACCACGGCCGCCGCCACGGCGCCCAGCAGACCACCGGTGAACCACTGGACGCCGGCGGCCATGGCCGGCGCGGGCTGCTCCAGCTTGCGGCTCGCGTACGAACCCAGGCTCCAGGCCAGCGGCGCGCCGAAGGCCATCAGGCCGCCGGCCACCGTGGCTGAAAAATCGCCCTCGCGCGCCAGCAGCAAGGCGCCGGCCACGCCCAGCGCCAGACCGGCCCAGCTGGTGGCGCTGACCCGCTCACCGCCCAGGCGGCTCCACAGCGCGAGCCACATTGGCATCGTCGTCACCACGGTGGCCATCAGGCCCGAGCCGATGCCTGCGCGCTGCGCCAGCACCACCAGGTTCATCGCGGCGAACACCATCAGCGCGCCCACCAGCGCGGCGTGCGCCCATTGCCGGGTGGTGGGCAGACGCTCACCGCGCCACCGCGCCCAGGCCATCATCAGCACGCCGGCCACCACGAAGCGGCTCGCGTTGAGCCACAGCGGCGGCATTTCGCGCAGGGCGATGCCGATCGCGAAGTAGGTGGTACCCCAGACGATGTAGACCAGCAGCAGTGCCAGGGCGATGCGGGCCCGCAGACCGACCAACCCCGCTCTATTGAAAAACATCTGAATCATGGCGAGAATTCCGTAAATTTTCCGGGTGAAGTCCGGTTTTTTCGATTTTCAATCAAATCTGGCCATGATGCAAGCAAATATTCAGATCGACGAGATGGATGCCAGAATTCTTTCGGTCATGAGCTCAGACAGCCGACGTTCCTACGCCGACGTCGGCAACGAGGTGGGGCTTTCCACGGCCGCCGTGCACGAGCGGGTGCGCAAGCTGGTGGAGCGCGGCGTGATCCGGCGCTTCTCGTTGAGCGTAGAGCCGCAGGCGCTGGGCCTGGCGTTCACCGCGTTTGTGGCGATCCGCAACGACGGCGGCATCCACTGCCGCGAGGTGGCGCCGCGCCTGCGCGAGATGCCCGAGGTGCAGGAACTGCACAGCGTGGCCGGCGAATACGACTTTCTGGCCAAGATTCGCACCACCCACGCCCGCGCGCTCGAAGACGTGCTGTACGCGATCAAGTCCATCCCGGGCGTGGCGCGCACCACCAGCACCGTGGTGCTGAACACCGAGTTCGAGGACCGGCCGCTGGCGCTTCAGCCGCCCGCCCCCTGACGCCCGGGCGATGCGAGGCGGCGCCAGAAGACTCCTGAAATCATAGCTGCCTGTGGCCGATCCGCGCCGGGATCAGGCCGATCTGATTCAGAAAAAGGCCTGAAAAACGGTGTTTTCAGCCGTCGCTGCGCAGTTTCTTGGACGCCGGGCGCTCCAGGCAGGCCTGCAGCCATGCGTCAATCCGGGGATGCGCCGCTATCAGCCCGCGCGGCGTGGCCGGGTTGAGGCTGCCGCCATCGGGACGGCCATGGTGGCGCGCGAGGCGGTGATGCCGTAAAGGGTCAGACTCATGGGGCACCCCGGTGGATGGAGAAAACAGGCACCAGCGTCAGGCCAGCAGTTCGCACAGGCTGCGCAGGTCGGCCACGGTCACGTGCGGCTGGTGCACCGGATGCTCCCAGGCCAGCCCCCCGCGGTTGACCCAGGCCATCTGCATGCCGGCGTTCAGCGCGCCCACGCCGTCGAGGTGCGCGTCATCACCGATGTGCAGCACCGCGTCCACCGGGGCGCCGGCCGCCCGCGCGCCCACCTGGAACATGCGTGGATCGGGCTTGCCGACGCCCAGCGTGGTGGCGCTGAAGGCTGCGCAGAAGTGGTGGTCGATGCCGACGCGCCGCACGTCGGCGTTGCCGTTGGACAGCGCCACCACCGGGTAGCGGCTGCTGAGGAACTCCAGCGCCGCCAGCGCGTCGTCGTAAAACGTCACCTGCTGGCGCGCGGCGAAGAAGGCGTCGAACGCGGGCTCGGCCAGCGCGGGGTCGTCGCCGGCGCGCACCAGCATCACGCGGATCGACTCACGGCGCAGCGCGCTCATGTCGTGCGCCAGGTCCGGCCGTTCGGCGTTCATCCGGTGGCGCACCTCGCGCACCGCGCCTGGCGCCGCGCACAGCGCGCCGGTGGCCGGCGCGTGCAAGGCCAGCCAGGCCTGCAGCGTGGCCTCGGCGCGCCGGATGGTGGGCTCGATCGGCCACAGCGTGTCGTCCAGGTCCAGGGTGATGGCGCGGATGCGGGCTGGGTCGAGCATGGGCGGAAACAATGGCGCAGGGACGGCGCGGGTGACAGGGCTTGCGGGAGAATACCGCATGCCGTTTCAAACCGAACCCGCCCTCCCCCATGGCCAGCCGCAGCGCACCGCGGTGCTGCTGTGCAACCTGGGCACGCCCGACGAGCCCACCGCGCCCGCGCTGCGCCGCTACCTCGCCGAATTCCTGGGCGACCACCGGGTGGTTGAAATCCCGCGCCCCGTGTGGTGGCTGATCCTGCACGGCATCATCCTGCGCACCCGGCCCGCCAAGTCGGCCAAGAAGTACGCCTCGATCTGGACGCCCGAGGGCTCGCCGCTGAAGGTCTGGACCACCAAGCAGGCCACGTTGCTGCGCGGCTGGCTCGGCGAGCGCGGCCATCACGTGACGGTGCGCTACGCGATGCGCTACGGCAACCCGTCGATCGCGTCGGAGCTGGACAAGCTCAAGGCCGAGGGCGCCACGCGCATCCTGATCCTGCCGCTGTACCCGCAGTACAGCGGCACCACCACGGCCAGCGTGTTCGACGCCGTCTACGCCTGGGCCGCGAAGGTGCGGCACATCCCCGAACTGCGCTTCGTGAACCGCTACCACGACGACAGCGCCTACATCGACGCGCTGGCCCGGCGGGTGCGCGACCACTGGATGAAAGAAGGCCAGGCGGATCAGCTCGTGATGAGCTTTCACGGCGTGCCCGAGCGCACCCTGCACCTCGGCGACCCCTACCACTGCGAGTGCCTGAAGACCGCGCGCCTGCTGGCCGATCGCCTGGGCCTGTCGGCGGAGCGCTGGCGCGTGACCTTCCAGTCACGCTTCGGCAAGGCGAAATGGCTGCAGCCCTACACCGAGCCCACGCTGGTGGCGATGGCGCAGGGGGGCGTCAAGTCGGTGCAGGTGATCTGCCCCGGCTTCACCGCCGACTGCCTGGAAACGCTGGAGGAGATCGCCCAGGAAGCGCGCGAAGCCTTTCTCCACGCCGGTGGCCAGCGCTTCGACTACATCGCCTGCCTGAACGACAGCAACGCCTGGATCACCGCGCTGGCCAACGTGGCCGAGCGCCACCTGGCCGGCTGGCCCACGCGCGAGCAGCCCGACGAGGCTGCGCTGGCCGCCTCGCGCGCGCGGGCGCTGGCGGCGGGGGCGCCGCGCTGAGGCTTGAAATCACTCCTGAAAAAGAAGCGCCTGATGGCCATTCGGCGATGGGCTCAGGCCTTTCTGGCACGAAAAAATGCCCGGCACGCGCTTGAAGCCCCGTTTTATGGCCCATCGCAGCAATCCTTGACCCGCTTGCGCGGCTGAGCAACATTCAGCCCGCCGCCTCGATGAACGCCGTCACGCCATCGAGCTGATCGGCCACGTTCAGCGCCGGCGCGTGGCCGCAGCCGGGCACTTCCACCACCTGCAGTTGCGCGCGCAGGGCAGGGCCGCGGCGTTGCATCTCGGCGATGGTGTCGGGCAGCACCAGGTCGCTCTGCGCGCCGCGCAGGCACAGCACCGGGAGGTCGAGCGCGTCGTAATGCTCCCAGATCCGGTAGTCATCGGGGTGGTCGGTGAACTGGCGCACCATGGCCGGGTCGTAGTGCGGCGTGACGCGGCCGTCGGGCAGGCGCCGGGTGGAGGTTTCGGTCAGGCGGCGCCACTGGGCGTCGCTGAGCCAGCCGTAGGGTGCGTACACCTGGCGGAAGAAGGCTTCGAGTTCGAGCACCGTGGCAAACGCGGGCGGATTGCCCGCGTAGGCCTTGATGCGCTCGATAGCCGGTTGCGCCAGTTGCGGCGCGTTGTCGTTGAGCACCAGGCTGCGGATGCGCGGCTTCAGGCTCGGCTCGAAATACCCCGACGCGCACACCATGCCGATGGCGCCGCCCATCGAGGTGCCGACCCAGTGCGCGCGCTGAATGCCGAGCTGGTCCAGCAGCTCGCGCGCCAGCCGGGCGTAGAAGGCCAGGCAGTATTCGTTGCCCGGGTCGGGGCTCCACTGCGACAGGCCGCGGCCCAGCGTGTCGGGGCAGATCACGCGCCAGCCGCGCTGGCTCAGGTGTTCGGCCAGTTCGTCCATGTCGCGCCCGGTACGGGCCAGACCGTGCCAGGCGATCACGGTGCCGCGCGAGCGCGCCGGTTCCGCGGTGTCGCCGGGCCAGGCGCTGGCCGGCGCAAGCGGTCCGGCGGGCCAGTCCACGTAATGGATTTCGCGGCCGGCACAGGTCAGGTAGTTAGAGGTGTAGGGCATGGAGTTGTCCTCCTGGTTCTGATCGGCGGCATGCCGCGGGGTGCCGCTTCGGCAGCTTGCGCCGGGCCCCTTTGGTCCAGGCCCGGCGCAGGTGGGTTACTCGGCGCGGATCGACTTGGCGGACAGGCTCGCGTCGAACACCATCGTGCGCGGCCACGGCGCCCAGGCCGCGCTCAGCGCCGCGTTGTTCGGGTCGCCGTTGCGCGCGAAGCTCGCCATCGTCTGCATCATCGCGTTCGAGAGTTCAAGCCGGCCGGGCCGGTTCGCGGTGCTGAACCAGACGTTGCTGAACAGCGCCGGCCCGAAGTTGCCGAAGAGGAAAGGCAGGTCGACCACGTGCACCGCGCCGTAGATGTCGTTCCACGGAGCCGGCTGCTTGTCCCAGTCGAAGCGGTAGTACCACACGTTGTCCTGCTTGGCCTTCAAGGCGTTCAGCACGTTGTCGCGGCTGTTCAGGAAGAAGATGCGGTTGAGCGACTCCGCGCGGGCCGTGAAACCCGTGGTCGGCGCGCCCACCGGCAAGTAGTTCGGGGCGATCCACTGCTCCACTGTGGTCTGGGCGGCGGCGTCGGGTTTGTAGCTGAAGTGGTTGGTGAACAGCTGCGCGTCCGTCACCAGGCGCGCGTTGCCCGTGCCGCCCACCAGCGGCAGGAACGATGGGAACAGCTTGCCTTCGTCGCGGGTGTTGCCCGCAAGCACCGGCACCTTCACGTAGTTGCCCGCATGGATCGCGCCGATCGGGTCGCTCGCCACCACCGCGCCATCGGGAATCGGGCCCGATCCGGCCAGGCCCAGCAAGGCCAGGCGGGTGAGCAGCGTGGTGAAGAGCTGTGAGGCCGACTTGCCGCGCATGTACTCGGCGATCTGCGCGTTGGTCCGGCTGGCGATGTAGGCGTTGGCCGAGGCGGTGTCGGTCGCCAGGCCATCGGCGATCACCAGGTTTTGCAGCAGCGCGTTGCCCTGGGCCAGGTACACCGAGGCCGGGTTCAGGGTGGGCAGGCTGCCGGGGGGCAGGTTGGTCGCCAGCGAGATGCCGCCCGACAGGGGCATCACGCGGTGGAACAGCTTCGGGCTGGCGGCCGTCATCAGCGGCGAGGTCTGCAGGGCCCAGACGTTGATCGCGCCGGCGGACTGGCCCACCACGGTGACGTTGTCCGGATTGCCGCCGAACGAGGCCGAATTGGCGCGCACGAAGCGCAGCGCCTTGATGCTGTCGAGCATCGTGAAGTTGCCCGAGTCGGTGGACGCGTCGCCCGTCCTGAGCTGCGGCAGGTTGAAGAAGCCCAGAACGCCGAGCCGGAAATTGGGCGTGACCACGATCACGTTGGCGGTCCGGGCCAGGTTGGCGCCGTCGTACACCGGATCGGCCGTGTAGCCCGAGACGTTGCTACCACCGTGCAGGAAGACGATGACGGGCAGGTTCTCCTCGTTGGTGGCGGGGCGCCAGACGTTGAGGTACAGGCAGTCTTCGCTGCCGACGGCCTGGTTCAGCGTCGTCCCAATCGTTTCGTCGAACCGGTTGTTGCTGCCCGGGCCGTAGATGCGGCCGTACTGCGCGCAGGCATTGCCGAAGGCCGTGGTGGTTCGAACCGAGGTCCAGGCCTCGGGTTCCTGCGGCGGTTGCCAGCGCAGCGCGCCCACGGGCGCTTTCGCGTAGGGGATTCCTTTCCAGGAGTAGGTGGCCGAGGCGATGTCCACGGCCCCGCGGATGTCTCCCAGATGCGTCTTGCGCACCAGCGGGTCGATGCCCGCCGAGTCGCCGCAAGCCGAGAGCAGCAGGGCGGCGCCGATGGCGCCCGTCCAGGCCGCCGCCCGGATCCTGAAGGCTGTACGCCCCTTGGGCGGGCGGGTGGTTCCTGATTCAGTTTTCATCGCGATGTCTCCTCGTGGTTGGGTCGAAAAATCACGCGGCGGGCGCGCGCAAGGCTCGCAGCCGGCCCACCACCCCGGTCGGGAAGTAGTAGACCGACAACACGAACAACAGCCCGAGCCACAGCAGCCAGCGGTCGGGCGAGAGCAGCGCCGCCAGCAGGGGCACGCCGGAGGCGGCATCGCTGGCCAGCTTGAGCAGGTCCTGCAGGTAGCTCTGCGCGATGAGGAACAGCACCGCGCCGATGGCCGCGCCGTAGATGGTGCCCATGCCGCCGATCACCACGATCAGCAGCACGTCCATCATGATCTCGAAGCTCAGCGAGGTGTCGGGGCCGTTGTAGCGCAGCCAGAGCGCCAGCATCGCGCCGGCCAGGGTGGCGAACAGCGCCGACAGCACGCTGGAGGTGGTGCGGTACACCACCACCCGGTAGCCAATGGCCTCGGCACGGAACTCGTTCTCGCGGATCGCCTGCAGCACGCGGCCGAAGGGGCTGTTGACGATGCGCAGCATCGCCAGCATCAGCAGCACCGCGCAGACGAACAACAGGTAGTAGGTGAGCAGCCGGCCGTCGACCGACACGCCCATGAAAGGCTCCGCCAGGTACTCGTGACTGGGCATGAGCAGCTCGGGCACCTTGAAGCTCAGGCCGTCCTCGCCGCCGGTGAGGTCGGACATCTGCGAGGCCAGGGTCTGGAAAGCCGCGGCCACCGCCAGCGTGATCATCGCGAAGAAGATGGCGCGCACCCGCAGCGAGAACAGCCCCACCGCCAGCGACAGCACGAACGACAGCCCCAGCGCGGCCGCCAACCCCAGGGCCAGCGCCTCCCAGGTGGGACCCAGGCGCGTGCTGGCGATGGCGATGCCATAGGCGCCGATGCCGAAGAACATGGTGTGCGCGAAGCTCACGATGCCGGTGTAGCCCAGCAGCAGGTCGAAACTGGCCACCAGCACCACGAACACCAGCACCTTGGCCGCCACCGACAGCGCCTTCACGCCGGGAAACAGGAACGGCGCCAGCGCCAGGCCCGCCACGATGGTCACCAGCAGCAGCGCCAGCAGGCGGCTGCGCGGCAAATCGTTGGAAAGAATCCGGTTCAGCATGTTTGCAGGCTCCTTACCGATTCGCGACCGGGTAGACGCCCTGCGGGCGCCACAGCAGCACACCCACCATCAGCAGGATGTTGGAGAACAGCGCCACCTTGGGCGCCAGGAAGCCGGTGTAGTTGGCCATCAGGCCCACGAGCAGCGAGCCGATCAGGGCTCCGCCGGTGGAGCCGAGGCCGCCGATGATGATCACGATGAAGATCAGGATGTTGACCTGCGCGCCCATCTGCGGCGTGATGCTCTGCTGGTACAGCCCCCACATCACGCCGCCCAGGCCGGCCAGCGCGCTGCCGAACACGAAGATGCCGACAAACAGGCGCCGGATGCGGTAGCCCAGCGATTCGACCATCTCGCGGTCCTGCACGCCGGCGCGGATCAGCAGGCCGATCTTGGTGCGGTTGAGCGCCCAGACCAGCGCCACGAAGACCAGCGCGCCCACCGCCACCGCCACAAGCCGGAATTTTTCGATCGACGCCTCGCCGAACAGCAGCGAGCCGCGCAGACCCTCGGGCAGCGGCAGCGCGATCTGCAACGGGCCCCAGATCACCTTGATCAGCTCCTCGCCGATGATCATGCCGCCCATGGTGATCAGGATCTGCTTGAGGTGCATGCCGTAGACCGGCCGCACGATGAAGCGCTCGAAGGCCAGTCCGACGGCGCCGGCCACCGCCATGGCCACCAGCATGGCCGGCAGCACCGCCAGCATGTTGCGCCACAGGGATGCGGAGCCGGTCCAGTCGCCCATGGCGCCGAGCACGCTGGCCGCCACGTAGGCGCCCAGCGCGATGAACACGCCGTGGCCGAAGTTCAGCACGTCCATCAGCCCGAAGATCAGCGTCAGGCCCGAGGCGATCACGAAGATGATCATGCCCATGGCCAGCCCGGCCACCGTGAGCGTGAGCCAGGACGAGGACGAGCCCACCAGGGGCAGCGCCACCAGCGCGAGCACCGGCACCAGGGCGAGCGGCTTCCAGTCGATGTCAAGGGACTTCATGCGGCGCCTCCCCCGATGTCGATGGATTCAAAACTGATAGCACGTCGTGGCCGTTCGACGCTGGAATCCGGCCAAAAAGACTTGAAATTCGTCATAGCGCGAGCCCCAACAACGAGGTTTGCAGCGATTCGTCTTGCGCGAAGGCCTGCATCGGGCCGGCGTGGACCACCTTGCCGTTTTCCATCACCGCCACGGCGTCGCCCAGGCGCTTGGCGAAGTTGATGTTCTGCTCCACCAGCAGGATGGTCACGCCGCTGGCCTTGAGCTGCTGGAAGGCGTCGATCATGTTGTTGATGATGGCCGGCGCCAGGCCTTTGCTGGGCTCGTCGATGATCAGCAGCTCGCGCGGCTCCACGATGGCGCGGGCCACCGCCAGCATCTGCTTCTGCCCGCCCGACAACTTGCCCGCGGGATGGTTCCAGAACTTTTCGACGGCGGGGAACAACTGGTAGATCCACTGCAGCCGTTTGCCATCCATCTGCTCGGCGCGCTTGGCCGCGCGTGCGGCCAGCAGCATGTTCTCGCGCACCGTCAGGTCGGAGAAGATGCCCATGTTCTCGGGCACGTAGGCGATGTTCAGCCCGGCGATCTGCGGCGTGGCCAGCCGGGTGATGTCCTGGCCGTTGAAGACGATGCGTCCGCGCGAGGCGCCCCACAGGCCCATGATGGTGCGCAGCGTGGTGGTCTTGCCCACGCCGTTGCGCCCCAGCAGCATGGTGAGCTGGCCGCGCGGCACGACCAGGTCCACGCCGTGCAGGATGTGGTACGCCCCGATGTGGGTGTGCACGCCTTCGAGGGTGAGAAGAGCTTCCTGTTTCATGGCTGTTCGCTCCTTCCCCCTTGAGGGGGAAGGCCGGGTTGGGTGGGAGCCACATCCTGCGCGGAAGCGTTCTGGGGGCTTGCCCCCAGATACGCCTCCTGAACCACCGGCGAGGCAATCACTTCGGCCGGCTCGCCATCGGCCACCAGGGCGCCGTTGTGCAGCACGATGATGCGGTCGGCCAGCTCACGCACCACGTCCATCTTGTGCTCGACCAGCAGGATGGTCTTGGTCTTGTCTTTCTTGAGCGCCCGGATCAGATCGAGGATGACCGGCGCCTCGTCGTGGCTCATGCCGGCGGTGGGCTCGTCAAACATGTAGACCAGCGGGTCCAGCGCCATCAGCAGGGCCACTTCAATCTTGCGCTGGTCGCCGTGCGGCAGGCTGGAGACCGGCGCGTTCTGCCGCTCCGACATGGAAACGGCCTCCAGGATCTCGTGCGCGCGCTTTGTGAGCGCGGTGTGATCGCTCCAGATGCTCCACAGGTTCAGGCCCCGGCGGTGCGGGCCGTCCTGCGAAGCCTGGACCGCCAGCCGCACGTTCTCCAGCACGCTCAAGTTGGGAAACAGGTTGGTGAGCTGGAAGGCGCGCCCCAGCCCGGCGCGCGTGCGCGCCGAGGCGCTCATGGCCGAAATCTCGCGCCCGTCCAGGTGCACCGTGCCCGCCGACGCCTTGAGCTGGCCGGAAATCAGGTTGAAATAGGTCGTCTTTCCGGCACCGTTGGGGCCGACGATGGCGGTCAGCGTGCCGGGCTCGAAGCGGCACGAGACAGCATTCACCGCCACGTGCCCGCCGAAGCGGATCGTGAGATCTTGGGTTTGCAGCATGGAGGGGAACGCCCGGTTCAGGTGAAGCGGTGCGGCAAGCCGGCTTGCCGCCCTGAGCGTGGTGCCGGTTCACGGCGCCCACCAGACCGCAGCCTGGTGGATGGCGGGCCCCGCATCAAGGGGCCCGGTGCGATCAGCGCTTGTTGCGGATCGGAATGTCCATTTCGCTGGCGGGGATCACGCGCACCAGCTCCGGCACGCCCCAGGCGAAGGCCGGATCGTTCTTGATCTTGAAGTGGTACATCTCCTGCATGGCCTGGTGGTCTTCCTTGCGGAAGGTCATCTTGCCTTTCGGCGTCTCGAAGCTCATGCCTTCCATGGCCGGAATCAGCTTGGCCGAGCTGGCGTCGCCACCGGTCTTCTTGAGCGCCTCGACCAGCGCGATCGCCGCGCTCATGCCGCCGGCGGTGAAAAAGTCGGGCGGCGCCTTGAACTGCTTGTAGTGGTTGGCCACGAGCCATTCGTTGACCGGGTTCTTCGGGATGCCGAAGTAGTAGTACAGCGCGCCTTCCATGCCGGGGAAGTTCTTGTAGGCCACCATCGCCGGCAGGATGTTGCCGCCGGTGGCGAGCTTGATGCCGTAGCGTTTTTCGAGATCGAGGTCGGCGATCTTGGGGAACGGCGTGGGCGAACCGGCCCACACCACCGAGATGAACTTCTTGCCCGGCTGGTCCTTGAGCTTGTCCACGATGCGCTGCAGGCCGGCGGTGAAATCGGTCGTACCCACCGGCAGGTATTCCTCGTGCACGATCTTGGCCTTCTTGATGAAGTCCTTGCTGGCCTTGACGGCGTCGCGCCCGAAGGCGTTGTCGTTGGCCAGCACCGCCACCACGTTGCCCGCCTGGTCGAGCGCCGCAGCGTTGGCCGCCGCGTCCTGGCTGCTGTTGCGGCCGGTACGGAAGATGTACTTGTTCCACTTGTCGCCGGTGATGCTGTCGGCCACGGCGGGCTCCACCAGCAGGATCTTCTTGTATTCCTCGGCCACGGGCAGCATGGCCAGCGCCACCGGAGAGGCCGTCGGCCCGACCGCGATGTCGGCCTTGTCGTCGCCGTAAGCGGCCGCCAGCGCAGCCTTGCCCACGTCGGGCTTGCCCTGATCGTCCTTCTCGATCACGACCAGCTTTTTGCCGTTGACCATCATGGTGCCGCCGGTGGCGTAGTCCAGGCCCATGTTGAAGCCGACGATGGTCTGCTTGGCATAGGCTTCCAGCGGCCCGGTCTTGCTGGCGATGAGGGCGATCTTGATTTCCTTGGGCTGACTGAAGGCCGGGGCTGCGAAAGCCGCCGCCAGAACCGCCACCGCCACCAGGTTTCGACGTTGCATGAGGAGTCTCCTGTAGTTGCTAAGAAAGGCTATGCACGCTTTGTGCCAGCCGGAAAACCATTGATTTCATTGACTATTTCCAACTATTCGAAGTAATTTGTCTGAAAATAGATCAATCAATATGTTCAACAAACAGGCATATGACTGATTATTGATCAGGGTTTTCCCTCGCATGCAGCAAGACAACAGCCCTGCCGATCACCGGTACCAGCCGTCAGGCCGACGGGCCAAGGCCGTGCGGGCGCAGGCGTTCGTACAGCTTGGCCCGCGAGATGCCCAGCAGCCGGGCCACCGCCACCTTGTTGCCGTTGCAACGGTCCATCGCGGCGGCAATGGCCGCCCGCTCCAGTTCGGCCACCTGCTCGTCCAGCGGACGCAGGAGCCCGGGCGACACCGGCGCACCCAAGGCACTGCCCGACCGGCTCGCCGACCGCAACGGTTCGTCGCCGGGCCCGATGCGGGCACCAGGCGTTTCGCGCAGCACCGCCTCGATCGGCTCGCGGCCCAGGAAATGCGAGTCGGCGCGCATCGCCGCCTGCTCCAGCACATTGCGAAGTTCGCGGATGTTGCCGCGCCAAGGTTGGCGGGCCAGCAGTGCCAACGCGTCGGCGCCGAGTTCGGGCGGCTGTTCACCGCTGCGCAGTGCGATGTCTTCGCCGAGCACCTCGACCAGCGCGGCCAGATCCTCGGTGCGTTCGCGCAGCGGCGGCACGCGGATCGGCAGCACGTTCAGGCGGTAAAACAGGTCCTCACGGAAACTGCCTTCGCGCACCAGCCGCACCAGATCGCGCGAGGTGGCGGCGATCACCCGCGCATCGAAGGGAATCAGCTTGTTGGAGCCCAGCGGTTCGATTTCGCCCTCCTGCAAGGCCCGCAGCAGCTTGGCCTGCAGCGCCAGCGGCATGTCGCCGATTTCGTCGAGGAACAACGTGCCCCCGTCGGCCAGGCGGAACTTGCCATCGCGCCCCTTGCGCTCGGCACCGGTGTAGGCACCCGGCGCCACGCCGAAGAACTCGGCCTCCAGCAAGGTCTCTGGCACCGCCGCGATGTTGACGCCGACAAACGGCCCGCCCGCCCGAGCCGAGGCGGCGTGGATGGCATGGGCCAGCACCTCCTTGCCGGTGCCCGTCTCCCCCAGCAACAGCACCGGGCTGCTCGATTGGGCCGCGCGGCGGGCCTGCCGCTTGACTTCCACCGCCGCCGCGCTGGTGCCCACGAAGCTGGCGAAGGTATAGCGCGACAGGCGCTGACCCGTTGCGGCCGGCCGGCTGCGCTGCACCGCGAGCTCGCGTCGCGCGTCGTCGAGGTCGCGCTGCAACAGCGAGAACTTCTCCATCACCGGCTTGAGGTTGGTCTCGGCCTGGTCGAACAGCACGATGCCCAGCGCGCCGATCACGGCGCCGTCGGCGTCCCGCAAGGGGATCCGGCTGACCACGAAGGTGCCGGCGCGGTTGGTCAGCAGGTCGATCAGGATCGGCTTGCCCGTCTCCAGCACCTGGTGCATCTGGGTGTTCTGCACCACGGCCGACACCGGGTGGCCGACAAAGTCTTCCTCGCGCTCGAAGCCGAGCGCGGGCAGGTAACGCCGGTACTGGTCGTTGATCCAGACCACCCGCGCATCGCGGTCGACCAGCAGCATGCCCTCGCTGGCATTGGCGAACAGGTCGAACATCGAGCGCGCCGCCAGTTCCAGGATGCTTTGCGCATCGCGCGGAAGCACCCGCGGGGCGTCGGGTGGGCGGGGAACCGGGGCGTTCATGACCGCGATGTTACCCCGGTGATGTCCGTTTGGCGCCAGATTGCCGGCCCGTGACTGCTATGTTACTGATAGCTGCCCGTGGCCGGCTGGCGCTGGGAGAGGCCCGAAAAGGCCTGAAAAACCTCGAAAATCCCGCCTCAGACGGCCGCCTGCGCCGACTTGCGGCCCTGCCACCAGCCCACCGCGCGCGGAAGGATCAGCACCGCGAGCACAACCACCAGGATGGTCACCGACATCGGGCGCTCCAGGAACACCATGGGGCTGCCCTCGCCGATCGAGATCGCGTTGCGCAGCTGGGCCTCGGCCAGCGGCCCCAGGATCATGCCCACCACCACCGGCGCGGTCGGGAAATCGAAGCGCCGCATCACCAGCCCCAGCACGCCGATGGCGTACAGCAGGAACAGATCGAACGCGCTCTGGCGCATGCCGTATGCGCCGACGGTGGCGAAGATCAGGATGCCGGCGTACAGCTGCGGCTTGGGCACTTTGAGCAGCTTGACCCAGAAGCCCACCAGCGGCAGGTTCAGCACCAGCAGCATCACGTTGCCGATGTACAGCGACGCGATCAACGCCCAGACCAGCGCGGCCGAGCTGCTGAACAGTTGCGGCCCAGGCTGGATGCCGTAGTTCTGGAACGCGCCCAGCATGATTGCCGTGGTGTTGGACACCGGAATGCCCAGCGTCAGCAGCGGGATCAGCGCGGCCGTGACCGTGGCGTTGTTCGCGGCCTCGGGGCCGGCCACGCCTTCAATGGCGCCCTGGTGACCGAACTCGGCCTTGTACTCGTCTTTCGCCAGCTTCTTCTCGGTGGCATAGCTCAGAAAGGTGGGTATCTCGGTGCCGCCCGCGGGAATGCAGCCAAACGGCGCGCCAATGAACGCACCCCGCAGCCATGCGGGCAATGAACGGCGCCAGTCCTCGCGCGACATCGTGACCCGGCTCATGCGGTTCTGCGACTCCTCCACCTTGCCCTCGAACAGCACCGCGTGCAGCGCCTCGGACACGGCAAACAGCCCCACCGCCACCAGCACGATTTCGATGCCATCCAGCAGTTCCGGCACGCCGCCGGTGTAGCGCGCCTGCCCCGAAATCTGGTCCAGGCCCACCAGGCCCAGCGCCAGACCGACGAACAGCGAGGTCAGCCCGCGCAGCGTGCTCTGGCCCAGCACCGCGCTGACCGTGGTGAAGGCCAGCAGCATCAGCATGAAGTATTCGGGCGGCCCGAGCTTCACCGCGAATTCAGCCACCACCGGCGCGGCCAGGGTGACCAGCACGGTGGCGATCGAACCGGCCACGAAGGAGCCGATCGCCGCGGTGGCCAGCGCCGCGCCGGCGCGCCCGCTCTTGGCCATCTTGTTGCCCTCCATGGCCGTGACCATGCTGGCGGTTTCGCCGGGCGTGTTCAGCAGGATCGAGGTGGTCGAGCCGCCGTACATCGCGCCGTAGTAGATGCCGGCGAAGAAGATCATCGACGCGGTGGCATCCACCTTGGCCGTGATCGGCAGCAGCATCGCCACCGCCGTCGCGGGGCCGATGCCCGGCAGTACGCCCACCGCGGTGCCCAGCGCGCAGCCGACGAAGGCCCACATCAGGTTGACCGGCGTGGCCGCCGTGGCGAAGCCTTGGATCAGTGCGCTCCAGATTTCCATCACAGCCACCCGGTTTCGGTCAGGCCTGGCAGGTTGATGGCCAGGAATTTGGTGAACAACCAGTACACCGGCGCCGCGATCAGCACGCCGGTGATCCCGTCTTTGATCCAGGTGGCCAGGCCGGACGTGTCCTGCCCCTGCGCGTTGCGCATGCCGCGCGACGCCAGCACGAAACACAATGCGCAACTGAGGATGAATCCCAGCGTGGTGATCAGCGCCGCGTTGGCCAGCAGGCCCGCCGACATCCAGATGAAGCCCGGCCAATACGGCGCCTCGTCCGGCGGGCCTTCTTCAAGGTGACGGAAGCCGCCGGTTCGCACCTCATACAGGATGAAGCCGCCGCAGACCAGCAGCGCGGCGGACACCAGCCAAGGCAGGAAATTGGGGCCCACCCCGCCATAGCCCGCGGCGGACGGAATGGTGAGCGCGCCGGCCGCCAGCCCGAGCGCGATACCCACCACGCCCAGGCCCACCAGGCCCTGGAGCAGCGACGGTCGTCGTTTGTCCTGGCTCATCGCGGCACCGGGCTCAGACCATGCCCGACTTGACCATGATCGCGCGCAGCGAGGCGAAGTCGTCGTCGACGAACTTGGCAAACTCGGCGCCGGTCAGCAATGCGGGCGTCCAGTTGTTCTTCTCCAGTGATTCGGCCCAGGACTTGGTCTTGGTGGCCTTGACCAGCAGGTCGATCAGCGTCTTGCTCTGCTCGGGCGTGATGCCTGGCGCGCCATAGACGCCGCGCCAGTTGCCGATCTCGACGTCGATGCCCTGCTCCTTGAGCGTGGGCACGTTGATGCCCTTGAGGCGCGTGCCCGAGGTCACCGCCAGGGCCTTCATCTTGCCGGCGGCGATGTATTCGGCCATCTCGCTGTAGCCGCCACCGCCAATGGTCACGTTGCCACCCAGAATGGCCGCCGTGGCCTCGCCGCCCCCACGGAACGCGACGTAATTGATCTTGGTGGCATCCACGCCGACCTGGCGGGCGATCATGGCCGCCGCGATGTGCTCGGTGGACCCACGCGAGCCACCACCCCACTTGACGCTGCCGGGGTCCTTCTTGAACTGCTCGATCACGTCCTTCATGGTCTTGAAGGGCGAATTGGCGGGCAGCACGAAGACGTTGTACTCGCTGGTCAGGCGCGCCAGCGGCGTGGCTGAGCTCAGCGAAACCGGGGGCTTGCCGGTGATCAGGCCACCCAGCATCACGGCGCCCATCACCATGATCGCGTTGCCATCGCCCTTGCTGCCGGCCACGAACTGCGCCAGCCCCAGCGCACCGGCCGCGCCACCCTTGTTTTCAAAGGTCACGGTGTCCGCCAGTTTGCCGTCCAGCAGCGCCTTGCCCAGCGCACGGCCGGTGGTGTCCCAGCCGCCACCGGGATTGGCCGGAATCATCATCTTCAGGTTGGTGGCTGCCAGGGCCGAAAGGGGCAGGCCACCGGTGGCGGCCAGCGCGGCCAGGGACTTCAGAAAGGTGTCGCGACGCATGAAAACTCCTCGTTACGGATGAATGACGCCGTGATGATCGGACGGCAAGCTGTCAATCGGCTGTCCGGGAGATCAGGGAAAGTGCTAATGTCCCGTCCATGAAGCTGCTGCTGGTCGAAGACAACCTCACGATGCAAACCACGCTGCAACGCAGCCTGTCGCGACGCGGGATGGAGGTGGCCACCTGCGGGGACGGAGCCCATGCGCTGGAAAAATGGCCCGCCTTCCAGCCCGACGTCGTGGTCCTGGACCTGACCTTGCCAGGCCTGGACGGCTTGCAGGTGCTCCAGCGCGCCCGCAACAACGGGTGGGCCACACCGGTGCTGATCCTGACCGCGCGCGGCACCGTGGGCGACCGCATCATCGGTCTGAACACCGGCGCCGACGACTACCTGCCCAAACCCTTCGACCTCGACGAGCTGGAGGCCCGCGTGCGGGCGCTGGCCCGGCGCCCGGCCCCGCGCGGCGCCGCTGGCTTCGACCACGGCGCCGGCGTGGCCTTCGGCAGCCTTCGCCACGAACGGCACAGCGGGGCCATCTACTGCCGCGATCAGGTGCTGGACCTGGCGCCCCGTGAACTGACCTTGCTGCAGGCCTTGATGGCGCGTCCGGGCCATGCGGTGTCCAAGGAGCACCTGTTCGAGCAGGTGTTCCCCGGCGCCACCGACGTGCAGTACGAGGCCATCGAAGTGGTCGCCTACCGCCTGCGCAAGAAGCTGGCGAACAGCGGCGTGGCCCTGGTCACGCTGCGCGGGCTGGGCTATCTGTTGAAGGTTGAATCGTGAGCCGGGCACCATCCAGCGCCGGAGCACCGGCGCCGCGGCCCCTGTCATTGCGCCGCTACCTGCTGCTCGGCATCCTGCTGCCCGTCGGCGCCTTTGTGCTCATCAACACCTGGAGCCTGTACCGCCAGGCCCTGTCGGCCGCGAACACCGCGTACGACCGCACCCTGCTGGCCTCGGCCAAATCGATCAGCGAGCAGCTCGACGTGCAGGGTTTTGACGACGCGGCCCGCTTGAGCGCGCGTGTGCCCTACTCCGCGCTCGAAGCCTTCGAGGCCGACAACCAGAGCCGCATCTTCTACCGCGTGTCGAGCCTGGACGGCGAACTGGTGTCGGGCTATCCCGCTCTGCCTGTCTGGCGCGGACAGGTGCCGCCAAAGCCCGCCTATGCCGCACTGGTCGACTTCTACGACGACCGTTACCAGGGCGAGCCGGTGCGGGTGGCGGCGCTGCTGCAACCGGTGACCGGCACCGACGGACGGTCGATGGCGGTGATCCAGGTCGCGGAGACGCTCGAACTGAGGCACACCCTGGCGCGCCAGATGCTGTTCGACACGCTGTGGCGCCAGGCTCTTCTGGTGCTGGTGATCGGCGTGGTGGTGGTGGTGGTGGTGCAGCGGGCCACCCGCCCGGTGCGCCAGTTGAGCGCCGAACTCCAGGCGCGCCCGGAAGGCGACCTCACCCCCATCAGCGCGGTCAACGCGCCGCGCGAGCTGTTGCCGCTGGTGGAAGCCACCAACGGCGTGATGGCGCGCCTGGACCACCTGCTGGCGCACCAGAAGCGGTTCGTGCGGGACGCCTCGCACCAGCTCCGCACGCCGCTGGCCGTGCTGAAAACCCAGGTGCAATCCGCCCTGCGCGGCGACGCGGAGCCGCAACAGGCGTTGCAGGAGATCAGCCAGACCGTGGACCGCGCCACCTTGCTGGCCAACCAGATGCTGGCGCTGGCCAAGGTCGAGCAACTGCGCCAGCAGCAAGACGGCAGCGTGCTGGGCCTCGACGAGGCGGTGCGCGCGGTGGCGCTCGATCTGTCGCCGCTGATCGCCGGCAAGGACATCGATTTCACGATTGAGACCCTGCCTGCCCCGGTGCATGCGCACCCGTGGATGCTGCAGGAGCTGACCCGCAACCTCCTGCACAATGCCATCAAACACACCCCGCAGCGTGGGACGCTGGCCGTGCGCGTTCTGGCCGACTCGCGAACTGCAGCGCTGACGGTGGCCGACAGTGGGCCCGGGGTGTCGGGTGAGCTCGCCTCGCGCCTGTTCCAGCCGTTCTCGGCGGGCGACCTGCGACAAGGGTCCGGCCTTGGCCTGGCCATCTGCCAAGAAATCGCCGAGGCGCTGGGCGGCAGCATCAGCCTGGACAACCGTATCGACCACGGCCGCACCGTGGGTCTGGACGCCACGGTGCGCTTGCCGCTGGCGCCGACGGCCGGGCACAATCCGAGCTGATGGAGAAACTGCGCATCGACAAATGGCTGTGGGCCGCCCGGTTCTACAAGACCCGCAGTCTGGCCGTCGATGAACTCCAGCGCGGACGAGTCCGGGTCAACGGTCAGGACGCCAAGCCTTCGCGCGAGGTCAAAGCCGGCGACACCATCGAACTCCAGCAGGGCCCGGTGCGGCGCACGGTGGTGGTCCGGGGCATCTCGGGCCAGCGCGGCCCCGCCCCGGCGGCACAGCAACTCTACGAAGAAACGGCCGCCAGCATCGCCGAGCGCCAGCGCCTGGCCGAGCAGCGCCGGTTGGCGCCCGAACCGGCTCTGTCCATCGCGCACGGGCGCCCGACCAAACGCGACCGACGCGACCTGGGCAACAAGGCCTGGGGAGACCGCTGGAGCGCGTCGATCGACGACTGAAAACGCGTCGCGCCTGCGCGCCTTGATCAACGGCGCGGCGCACACTCACGCCATCCGGTACCAGGCCACGCCAGCCGCATCCAGCCGGCGGTTGACCTCCCCGCGGTGCCACAGGTAGTTCAGGCAGGCCAGGCTCTCGCCGGTCGCCAGGTTGAGCAACCCGGTGTCGGATTCATCGATGCCGCGCCCGAACAGCGCCGCAAACACGTCGATGGCGCGACGCGGCTCCTGCAAGGTGCGGCGCAGGCGGTCCAGCGTGCGGCCCTGGGCGGCGGCCAGGTAGTCGAGCCGGGCGTGCAGGCCGTAAAAGCACTCGTTGTGCGACGGTAGCACCAGCACCTCATCGGGAACTTCGCGCTTCAGCTTGGCCAGGGACTCCAGCCACTCGCGCATCGGATCGGCGTCCGGTTCGGTCGGGTGGATCGACACGTTGGACGAAATACGCGGCAACACCTGGTCGCCGGAAATCAGCAGCTTGAGGTCGGGGCAGTACAGGCACGCGTGCTCAGGGGAATGCCCGGTGCCGACGATCACGCGCCAGTCGTGGGCGCCGATGCGGATCACCTCGCCGTCGACGATGCGCCGGTAGCTCTCGGGCAAGGCGTGAACGTGCCGACCAAAATTTCCGAAACGCGCACGGTAGCTCTCCAGCGACGCATCGCTCCAGCCGGCCCGGCGGTAGAAGGCCACCCCTTCCGCGGGAGCCTCACGGCCGGTGTCCGCCGTCAGCACCCGGCAGTTCAGGTACTCGAGGCGGGTCATCCACAGCCGGCAGTTGAACTTGCGGGTCAACCAACCCGCCATGCCCACATGATCGGGGTGCATGTGGGTGCCGAAGATGCGCGTCAGCGGACGCTGCTCGCCGGTGGTGGCGAACAACTCGCGCCAGGCCGCCAGGGTCGTGTCGGTGCGCATCCCGGTGTCCACCACCGCCCATCCGTCGTCGTCCTCGATGCCCCAGACGTTGATGTGATCCAGCGCGATCGGCAGCGGCATGCGCATCCAGACCACGCCGGGCGCCACCGCCTGCACCTTGCCGGTTTCGGGTGCCGCCGCGAAGGGGTAGATGAGTGTGGGCTTTTCCAGCTTCTCGCGGGGTGTCGGATCGGTCATGGGCGGTTTGGGGACAAGGTTGTGGGTCGATGGTACCTGCGTGTCGCTCGCGGGGGCCGCACCTGCGGGACTCGTCCGGTCCCGGGAATAATGCCGGCCATGACACCCCAAACGCTGCTCGAACACCTGGACAAGGGCCTGCCATGGCCTGATTCCGCATGCCTCACCGAGGGCGCCGACGTGGCAGCGGCGTACCAGCGGGCGCTGGCGGTTCGCGCGCTTCGGATCGGCCGGGGTGAGGTGCCCCGGGGCTTCAAGATCGGTTTCACCAACCGGCAGATCTGGGCGCGCTACAAGGTCTATGCGCCGATCTGGGGAACGGTCTGGGACACCACGCTCACGTTCTGCGACGGGTCGGGCACCGTGTCGATCGATCGCATCTGCCAGCCCCGTCTGGAACCCGAAACCGTGTTCGGCTTGAAAGCCACGCCCGCCGGCCATGCGACACTGGACGACCTGTTCGACGCGCTGGACTGGGTGGCGCCCGGGTTTGAGGTTGTTCAGTCGCATCGGCCTGACTGGAAGTTCACCGCGGCAGAAACCGTGGCCGACGGCGCCTTGCACGCACGGTTGGTGGTGGGCGCGCGGGTTCCCGTGGCTGCCCTTGCGCCCAACGCGCCCGAGCTCGATCGGCTACTGGCGCAAGCCCGCGTGCGTCTGATGCGAGGCAATGACGTGGTCGAGCAGGGTTCAGGCGAGCAGGTGCTCGACAGCCCGCTGCGGGCGCTGCATCACTTCGTGCAGGCCTTGCGCAGCTGCCCCGGCGCACCCGATCTGGTGCCCAAGGATGTGGTGACCACGGGCACCTGGACCGACGCCTGGCCCATCCAGGCTGGCGAGACCTGGACCGCCGCCTTCACCACACCGCTTTCAAGCCTGCGTCTGACCGTCCGATAGGTCCTGTGAACCACCGACCATCCGAGCGCCGGGCCAGTCGACCAGTGACAAGCGCCCCATCACCGGGTTGCCGGCGCCGCGCTCCGCAGCTCGGTGAGCCGTTGGGCCAGCAACGCCGCCCATTTGTCGAACGCGTTGCGCGCATACGACCAAGCCTGGAAGGAGTTCAGGTAACCCGCCACCCAGGTTTGCGCCGCGCCCGCGGCGCCTGCGTTCACGTCTGCCGCGTACTTGCGCCCGATCTCGGTGTCGCGGCATTCGGCCACGACGGTCCCGTTGGCGCCATCGCGGAACTGCATCTCCATGCCCGTCTCGCCCAGGTAGGGGGTGGAACCGGCCGGCCGACCAGTGGCGACGCCCGATCCGGCCTCCGCGACAAAGGCATAGGGAACGAGGGTGCCGGCCAGGCTGTCGGTCACGGTGGTCGGCACCAGTTCGGTCAGGGCAATCCGGATGACCAGCACGCTGGGGCCGGCTTTGTCGACTACCGGCAACTGCGGTTTCAAGGCCTGAACCAGCGCGGTATGGAAATAATCGGTCAGCGTCTTGAGGTCGTTGGGGTCGATGGTCTGCGGCGTGCCGCCCGCTTTTGGCGGGGCCAGCGACACGACGATACGCGACACCATCACCTTGTCAAAGCGTCGTGCATCCAGGTTGGGCGAGCGCCAGCATTCGATGCCCTGACCCCAGGATGTCGGCTTGAGCCGGGCGTAATCGGACAAGAATCCGCTGCGGGTGAGGCGCGCGCTGTCGGTCGCCGTGATGCCGGTCCCGCCGACGGTGAAGGAATCGCCAGTCGCGCAGCCCGCGAGGACGGCACAACCCACGATGGCCAATGCCGCGGCCGATGCGCGGTGCCGATGTCCGAGGCGCTTGAAGGTCAGTGTCATGGTGGTCTGGAAAGAAAGGATGAAACTAGAGCGGCGCGCCGGCCTTGGCCACTGAACCGATGGGTGAATCGATGCGTGGCGAGGTTACGGCCATCCAAAAAAAAGCGCCCATCGGGCGCTTGATTGTGGTGCTGGCGGAAACGGAGTCCGCTTCCTGGGTGTTCCAGGTTGTGCCAAATTGCTCCGTAACCCATTGTTTTGTATGAATTTTATTCAATTTCATCGTTTCAAGTCGTTCACACTCAGTTGAAATAATTCCAAATTTTATGGTAGAACCGATGGTAGAAATAAAAAGATGGGATTCGAATTGTGGCGCGCAAGGCAAAGGAACTCTCGGCTCTTGAAGTTAGTCGCTTGAAGTCCTCAGGGCATCACGCTGTTGGAGGTGTTGCCGGACTATACCTGTACGTCAATGAAGCCGGCGCGAGGTCCTGGGTCCTTCGCGTCATGGTGGGTGAGAAGCGCCGACACATGGGCCTCGGTGGCTTTCCAGATGTCCCCCTGGCTCAGGCCCGGGAAAAAGCCAGAAAGGCTCGGGAAGAGATAGTCCAGGGCATCGATCCGATCGGCCAGCGCAGGTCGGCGCTCAGTCAACTGCGGGTTCAGCAAGCGTCCGAAAAGACCTTCGAGCAAGCCGCAGAAGCCTATCTTGAGGCGCACGGCGACAGCTGGAAGAATCCCAAACACCGCGCTCAATGGGCCAGCACGCTCCAGACCTACGCGTTTCCGGTGATGGGCAAGTTGTTGGTCAAGGATGTTGGACAGGAGCAGATTCTCAGGGTCCTGGAGCCGATCTGGAAGACAAAGACCGAAACCGCGTCACGGCTGCGTGGGCGAATCGAGTCGGTCCTGGATTGGGCAACCGTGCGGAAATATCGCACGGGCGAGAACCCGGCCCGCTGGAAAGGTCACCTGGAACAGCTGCTTCCGAAACCGAAGAGCGTGCAAAAAGTGGTCCACCATGCTGCGCTGCCCATCGCGGAGATGCCCGCTTTCATGGCCAAACTGCGCAGCGCCGACTACGTCAGCGCTCGGGCCCTGGAGTTCGCGATCCTCACGGCGGCGCGAAGCGGCGAAGTCCGTGGCGCCAGGTGGTCAGAAATTGACTTCGAGAAAGCGGTATGGACCATCCCGGCGGAGCGAATGAAGGCCGGAAGGGAGCATCGCGTACCGCTGACCGAATCGGCAATTCGAATCCTGCGCACGCAGCCCCATCGCACCGAAAGCGACCTGGTCTTCTCTGCTTTGCGAGGAAAGCAGCTCTCCGACATGGCATTGAGCGAAGTCATGCGCCGAATGCAGATCAAAGCCGTACCGCACGGTTTTCGCTCAACGTTCAGGGATTGGGTGAGCGAGAGCACGACTTACCCGCGCGACCTGGCAGAACAGGCGCTGGCCCATGCGCTGGAGAGCAAGGTCGAAGCCGCTTACCGGCGCGGCGACGCGCTGGAGAAGCGCCGCCCCCTCATGAGCGACTGGGCCAAGTTTTGCAATGGAGGCGATGAGCAGAAGCAACCACGTTCCATGGTGGAGATGCTGAATTCCGCCAAGTTCGGGCCGACGGGACGCAGAGGCCGTCTTGGGGGGTGAAACAGCCAGTCCAATTGTTCACGCCCTCCGGAAACCTGGCCTCTTGAAGGCGCCACGTAGCCCAACCGAAACAAAGAGGGCCTGATCCGAGTCCCGGGCGCAAGAAACACCGCATCGGCTCTTGCGCAACAAATCACAGTCGATTATCATTCCGCTCGCCGGCAACCATTGCCAGCCCGGGCGGAAACATCACCCCCGAATCGCGACGGCCACGCCACTCGCAAACGCCTTCAGGCGTTCTATTTGCCCGTTCGGGCGACCTTATACCTACCCGCAATTTGGGAAACCCGCAGGGACGCCATTCTTGTCCCATCCCCTCCAAAAAAAAGGCCGCAGCGAAGGCGGCCAGGTAAGGTAAAAATGACACACGTTTCAACTCAAGGCGGACAACTGCTTCAGCCAGGTAGCCCCGCCGCCATCGAAATCCCGGCAGGCAATCATCTCGGCTTAAGACTGATCAATCGAAACTCTCTGCTCGATAAAGTGGGAATTTCCCGCTCCACGCTTTACCGCCTCACCAAACCGGGCGACAAAAAATACGATCCAGCTTTTCCCGTCGGCAAGCCTCTCAGTTCCGCGCCGGCAAAGAATTCGCCGCTTTTTTGGCTCGAAGTCGACGTCGATGTTTGGATGCTTTCGAAAATGGGCAAGACTATCTGATCCACACGCCACAACCACAGCGCCAAGGGCTTATTTCCCTTGGCGCCTTTACAACGAAATGCCATGTACAAGTTCCATCGCCGCACGTACAAGATGTTCAACAAAACCAAAAAAACACAACTTTAAACAACAGTTGCCAGCGGGACTTTTCGATTAACCTTGTACATTTTCTGACTTGAGAAATCGTTCGAATCCGTGCATCAGAAATTTTAGAACTTGCTGCAGTGAGGGGGATTGTGGAAGCTACGGACTTCTGGTTTTTATTGTATTAATAGAAATATTAATCTATGAACCTTAAGAAGAATGTAGGAGCAGTACTGCAACACTGGCGAACGAAGATGCCTGCGAGAGAACTGACGTTGGAAGACTGTGCGCTGCATGGCCGCATCAAACCGATCTCATCGAATTGGGTAAGTGCCCTGCCCTGTTTGGGTGACAACAACGAAGGCCTGCTTATGGCGAAAGCCTGACTGAACAACTCTGGAGTATTTCTTCTTTAACTTATTTCTTCGAAAGGGACTTGAATCCGCAAACCTGCGAAAAGCATATTAATTAATTATCCAACATGCTGATGGTCTTATTTATCACGCGCTACGGAAATGAGTGATGCGACATCACTCAATATAAAGATAGTGCATTGATGGACCGATTCAATAACATAACTGATGATGCCAGTTGTCAGTCGAACTTATTATGGCAAGAAAGAGAGAACACTACCAACGAGGAATTTAAACCATGCCTTATAAACCAAGAATTGAAATTAGAAAAAGAAACGTCACATTGCAAGATGATGACTTTTCTTATCTGCAATCTGATTTATCCGCGAACAATATGTATCGTGAGATAGAATTGGATGAATACCCAGACAAGAACGCGGAACCATTAAGCCTATTTGATTCCGATCAATCTTGGCGTCACCAACTATTCCTGATCGATGATTTTGTGACACTTGCTCTTGCCAATAATAAGCAGCACATCAAAATTACCAAGAAACGTAACGGCGCCCTAAAGGTCGATATGTCCGCATTCGCCAAATTGTATTTTCGTCTCCTATTTAAAGATCATTATTTTTCAAGTTCTGAATATTTATTCAGTGAGAACGTAGAACTATTTTTGAAATGTTTTAAGGCAATGGAACTTCCATTGCCAGAGGAAGTCGGTCCAATCGCACCAATTAAAGACTTTCGCATCCCGTACACCTATTTCTTCCCCGAGGAAAGCCTTTGCGGCGACATCTTTAATCGCCTCGTCGAACTGATCCGTGAAGGTGGAAACGATCCAGTTTTCAAGGAGCGCGTCAAGTACCGCAAGCGCAGCGCGCTGGCGAACTACCAGACCTGCCTGGACTACGTTGCCGAACTGTTCGCGGACACGGCCCGTTTGCTGGTGCTGCGGGTTGACCTGCATTACGACAAGAAAAAGGTCAATGGCGAAATATCGGCGGCGCAAGTTCGCAAGGATCTCAACCGTCTTCTGAACAACCGTCGCCACAACAGCCTGTTCGACGCGATGCTCGGATACATCTGGAAGCTGGAAAGCGCACGACAACGTGGCCTGCATTTCCACCTCGTGCTGTTTTTTGACGGCTCACTCGCCAAGCAGCACGCGCACCTGGCCGAGGAGGTCGGCAAGTATTGGGAAGAGACGATCACCAAGGGGGCCGGCACCTACCATAGCTGCCATCGGGACCCGAGCCAATACCGCCGCTCGGGCATCGGCATGATCCATCACACCGATTCCGAGAAGATTGCCACGCTCAATGTGATCCTGAAATACATCACGAAGGTGGACCAGTATCTTCGCCTCAAAGGCGGGCGTTCCTTTGGTCACGGCGTCGTGCCAAAGTGCGACAACGCCAAAAAGATGGGACGTCCGCGCACGAAGAACATGGCGCTCAACACCCCCTCAATCGAGTAAACGAGTTCAACCGATATGGATGAAGTCTCGCCGCGTGCGGGACGATTAGACGATGCGTGGCCGCGCTCCAGATCGGTGATTCTGCATAAGGTTGTGCGGCTTGGATAGCGTAAACCACTCGGTCAATCAACGCCCCAGGTACCTTTTCTCAAATATGCTTGGATTGCCCCCGATTCAAGGCGCTTTCTTTTCACAATAGGAACGCTACCAAGCTTGCATATCAAGGTGCAATCCAACTTGATCGGTCTTCACAAACGATGTGAGTCGCCGCTGTAGGGATGGTGGTTTCCGTTAGATTTCGAGATCAATGACAGGTGAGAAACAGTGGATCATTCAACCCATAACAAGATCGTCAGCTTCATCTGGTCTATCGCCGACGACTGCCTCAGGGATGTCTTCGTGCGCGGCAAGTACCGCGACGTCATCCTTCCGATGTTTGTCCTTCGCCGTATTGACTGCTTGCTGGAGCCAACGAAAGAAGCCATTCTCGAAGAGGTACGCTTCCAGCGAGAAGATGCAGAAATGGCCGACCTCGATCCGCACGGTCTGCGCGAAGCATCCGGCTATGTGTTCTATAACGTCTCCCGCTTCACCCTGAAGTCCTTGCTGGGAAATCCGTCCCAGCTGGAAGCCAACCTGAAGAACTACCTTGATGGCTTCTCGGGCAATGTAAAGGAGATCGTCGAGAAATTCGACCTGCGTAACCAGATTCGCAAGATGGCGCAGTCGGATGTGCTGCACGACGTGATCGAGAAGTTCGTCTCGGATGAAATCAACCTGAGTCCCAATGATCGCAAAGGCCCAGATGGACGCACCCAGACAGGGCTATCCAACCTGGGCATGGGTTACGTCTTCGAGGAACTGATCCGCAAGTTCAACGAAGAAAACAACGAAGAGGCCGGCGAGCACTTCACACCCCGTGAAGTGATCAAGCTCATGACCAATCTGGTCTTCATCCCGGTCAAGGATCAACTGCCCAATCCACTGACCATCTACGACCCGGCTTGCGGCAGCGGCGGCATGCTGACCGAGTCGCAGGACTTCATCACCGACCCGGAAGGCGAGATCAAGGCGAAGGTGGGCGTGTTCCTGTACGGTAAGGAAGTGAACCCGGAGACCTACGCCATCTGCAAGTCCGACATGATGATCAAGGGCAACGACCCGGAAAACATCAAGTTCGGCTCCACGCTGGCGACCGACGATTTCTCGGGCACGCGCTTCGACTTCATGCTGACGAATCCACCTTACGGCAAGAGCTGGAAGAGCGATCAGAAGAGCATCGTCGATGGCAAGGATGTGATTGACCATCGGTTCCAGGTCAATTTATCCGACTACACAAGTGACCTCTGGGACTTCTACCCCGCAGTCCCGCGCTCGTCAGACGGCCAACTCCTGTTCATGATGGAGATGGTCAACAAGATGAAGCGCCTTAGCGACAGTCCGACAGGCTCGCGCATCGCTTCCGTCCACAATGGATCGGCCCTGTTCACCGGGGATGCTGGCGGTGGCGAAAGCAACATCCGCCGCCACATCATCGAGAACGACTATCTGGAAGCCATCATCCAGCTGCCGAACAACCTGTTTTACAACACCGGCATCACCACCTACGTCTGGGTCCTGTCCAACAACAAGGCCGAGAAGCGCAAGGGCAAGGTGCAGTTGATCGACGCCTGCAACCTCTACCAGAAGCTACGCAAGAACCTGGGTGAGAAGAACTGCGAATTCACCGACGACCACATCCACCAGATCACCCAGCTTTACTTGGAAATGCCGAACGACGGCATTTCCAAGCTCTTCAACAACCGCGATTTCGGCTACTACAAGGTGACGGTGGAGCGTCCGCTGCGACTGGCAGCGAAATTTAGCCCCGAACGAATCGCCACGCTGCGCTTCACGCCGGGCATGCAGGACATCATGGAGTGGGTTTACGGCAAGTACGGCGATGAGGTCTACACCGACCTGAAGTCACATACCGAAGCCATCGAAGCGCACCTTGAGCGCGAAGAGATCGCCCTCTCGCCCAAGAATCGCAAGGAACTGCTGTCGGAAGCCACATGGCGAGAGCAACGCGACATCATGCTGGCCGCGCAGCAACTGGCCGAAAAGATCGGCAGTGGCGAATTCCTCGACTTCAACCGCTTTGAGGGCATTGTCGATGACGCCCTCAAAGCGCTGGGCCTGAAGCTGGCCGCACCCGCCCGCAAGCAAATCCTCAACGCCGTCAGCTGGCGTGACGAACGGGCCGAGAAGGTTGTCAAGAAGGTCCACAAGCTCAATGCTGCCAAGCTGAATGACTTGCTGAACCAACTGGGCGCAACCCGCGACAAGCTTGGCGACTATGGCTACATGGCCTCGAATCAACAAGGCGTCACCGGAGAGTACATCGAGTATGAGCCGGACAGCGAACTGCGCGACACCGAAAACGTCCCGCTGGCGCTGGACACCACCCTGTCCGCGTCAAGCGTGATCCACGACTACTTCATCCGCGAAGTTCGCCCGCATGTGGAAGAAGCCTGGATCGCCATCGACAAGACCGTGATCGGCTACGAGATTAGCTTCAACAAGTATTTCTACCAGCACAAACCGTTGCGCAGCTTGGAAGACGTCACCGCCGAAATCCTGGCGCTGGAAGCGGAGACCGATGGCCTTCTGAAGCAACTGGTGAGCTTTGTGTCGGGGTCCAACCAATGAAGGAAATCCAGGCTAAGACGCGCAGCGTGCGCGAGCTGCTGAGCGACACCAAGTACGGCATCGACTACTACCAGCGCGAATACAAGTGGCAGACCAAGCAGATTGTCGAGCTGGTTTCCGACCTCACGTCAGCATTTCTGGAGGAGTACCAGCCGCAGCATGAACGCAAGGAGGTGGCCTCTTACGGGCATTACTTCCTGGGCTCTATCGTCATCAGCCACTCGGAAGAGAAAAAACAGATCGTGGATGGTCAGCAACGGCTGACCAGCCTCACGCTGCTGCTGATTTACCTGCACAACATTCAGAAAGACCGTACCGATACCGTCTCGGTCGAGAAAATGATCTTTTCGGAGGAATACGGGGAGAAGTCTTTCAACCTCGACATCCCCGAACGTAACGAGTGCATGAATGCCCTGTTCGATGGCGTTCCCTACGATTCGGTGGATCAAGTCGAATCGATTCAGAACCTGATCGGACGTTACAACGATATCGCGGAGGCTTTTCCCGCCGAGATCGCGAATGACAAGGCGCTGCCGTACTTCGTGGATTGGCTGCGCAACAAGACCCAGCTGGTCGAGATCACGGCATACGCTGATGCCGACGCCTACACGATCTTTGAGACCATGAATGACCGTGGACTGTCACTCTCCAACACCGACATGCTCAAGGGCTACTTGCTGGCGAGCATCACCGACACCACCAAACGGGCCGAGGCCAACAAGGAAATCAAACAATGGCTGCTGACCTTTGCCAAGCGAGACAGCGAGCGCGACGCCAAGGAGAGCGAAGCCGACTTTTTCAAGGCTTGGCTGCGTGCGAAGTACGCACAGGACATCCGCGAACGGAAGAAGGGCGCGAAGCCGGAAGATTTCGACCTGATCGGCACCGAGTATCACCGCTGGGTTCGAGCCAAGGACGATCTGATCGGACTGAACACCAGTGACGACTTCAACCGCTGGGTCCGCCAAGACTTGCGTTTCTTTGCACGCGTCTATCTGGAGCTGCTGGATGCATCCGAAACCTTGACGCCGGGCCTGGAGTCTGTCCGGTTCAATGCCGATCACGGCTTCACTCAGCAATTTCAGGTACTGCTGGCCCCGTTGCTGCCGACCGATGACGAAACCACGGTCAAGGCCAAGCTCAAGCTGACGGCGGATTACCTCGATTGCTGGCTGAATCGTCGCCTGTGGAATTTCAAGTCGATCGACTATTCCACGCTGCAATACGCTACGTTCCTGCTGACCAAGGAACTGCGCAACTTGTCGCTGAACGCGCTGCGCGACAAGTTGATCACCCGGCTGACCATTGATCAAACCGAGTTGCCGCTCGACGATCAGCCTTATCTGAACAACTGGAACGCCAAGAGCCTGCATCGCCAGCTGGCTCGCTTTACGCACTGGCTGGAAGAGCAAAGTGGGCAGCCTGGGCGGTATCTGGAATACATCGTTCGTTCGGGCAAGAACGCCTACGAGATCGAACACCTGTGGGCCAATCACTTCGAGCGCCATACTGATGAATTCGCTCATGCGCAGGAGTTTTCAGCGCACCGCAACAGGGTGGGCGGACTGGTGCTGCTGCCAAAGAAGATCAACGCAAGCCTGAACGACAAGGCATACAGCGACAAGCTGGAGCACTACCAGAGCGAAAACCTTCTGGCCCGCTCGCTGCACCCCATGTGCTACGTCCACAACCCAGGCTTCCTCAAGCTGAAGGCGGAAACTGGACTGCCGTTCAAGGCATTCACCGAGTTCAAGAAGGCCAACTTCGACGACCGATTCATTCTCTATAAGGACATCGCCGAACGTCTGTGGTCGGCTGATCGCTTGAAAGAGGTGGCGTAATGCAGCGCTACGAGAGCTACAAGCCGAGCGGTATTCAGTGGGTCGAGAAAATTCCGAGCCACTGGGGCGCTGAACGCGCCAAGTGGCTGTTCGACAGGATGGAACGCCCGGTAAGGCCGGAAGACGATGTGGTAACGGCATTTCGGGATGGTCAAGTGACGCTCCGCACCAACCGCAGAACCGAGGGTTTCACCAATGCGATTCAAGAACATGGCTACCAAGGCATCCGCAAGGGTGACTTGGTGATTCATGCGATGGATGCTTTTGCCGGTGCGATCGGAGTGTCTGACTCAGACGGCAAATCGACACCTGTGTATGCGGCTTGTGTGCCTCGCGGCGAGTATCCGGTCAACAGCTACTACTACGCCTATCTTCTGCGATACATGGCGCACTCTGGGTACATCGAATCTCTGTCAAAGGGCATTCGCGAGCGCTCAACTGATTTCCGATTTTCCGAGTTCCGTGAGCTGCCATTGCCTATCCCTGACAAGGACGAACAGGATCGAATTGTTGCCTTCCTTAACCAAAAAGCCGCCGAAATTGATGCCACGATTGCGAAGAAGGAACGACTGATCGAATTGTTGGAAGAACAGAGAATGGTTGTCATCAACCGGGCTGTTACCGAAGGCTTGACTTCCGGTTCTCCAACACTTGAGGAAAAAAATAGATGGTTCGGTTCTCCCCCCAAGGCTTGGAGTATCAAGCGGCTTAGGCGTTTAGCTAATTGCTTACAAACCGGCCCCTTTGGGAGCCAGCTACATCAAGACGAATATGTTGATGGCGGAGTGCCAGTAATAAATCCATCACATTTGGTCGATGGATTTATTCAACCAGATTCACGCGTGTCAGTTACCACGAAGGTTGCTGCACGTCTTTCCAGGCATGCACTTAAAGCTGGAGATATTGTGTTTGGTAGGCGCGGTGAGATGGGACGTTGCGGACTAGTAACAGAAGATCAAGCTGGCTGGCTATGTGGCACAGGAAGTATTTTGTTCCGGCCTAATGAGCTGGTTTCTTCACGGTACATAAGCATCAGCCTTTCCAGTTCCTTTGTGCGGAGATATTTGGAGTTTGTGTGTGTCGGTTCAACACTGGATAACCTAAATACGGAAATCCTGGGGCGCCTACCGATACCAGTCCCCCCAATGCGCGAGCAAGAGGAAATTGTGGATTGGGTTGAGTCTATCCAGTCCGAATTTAGAAGTACCATTTTTTCTGAAAGAGAACAGATATCTCTCCTTTTTCGGTTTAAGCAGGCCGTTATTGCCAACGCTGTAACAGGACAAATAAAAGTATAGAAATATGGTCAGCCAAACGAACGAAGCAGCGCTCGAAACGCACATCGAAAACGCCCTCGCCAAAGACAGCTACTGCATTGGCAATCCGGCTGACTTCGACAGAGAGTTTGCCATCGACGGCAAACTCTTCTGGCAATTCCTCGAAGCCACTCAGCCCAAGGAGCTGGCGAAACTGAAGGATCGTCCGAACTGGCAGCGTCTGCTGCTGGAGCGGCTGAACAAGAAGATCAAGAAGGACAGCGTGCTGGCTGTCCTGAAGAAGGGACTGGACATCGACGATGCCCATTTCGACCTGCTCTACAGGCTGCCCTACAACGACTTGAACCCGGAAGTCGTTGCCAACTTCGGGGCCAACATTTTCAGCGTCACCCGGCAGGTGCATTACAGCGAGTCCGATACTTTCAAGTCGGTGGACATGGTGCTGTTCGTCAACGGCTTGGCGATTGCCACGCTGGAGCTGAAAAACCCCTGGACCGGCCAGAACGTCCATAACGCCATCAAGCAGTACCGCACCGACCGCAACCCGCGTGAGCCGTTGTTCGAATTTGGCCGCTGTCTGGTCCACTTTGCTTTGGACCCGGATGAGGCCTACATGTGTGCCCAGCTGGTCGGAAATGACAGCAATTTCTTGCCGTTCAACAAGGGCTTCAACTTAGGCAAAGGCAACCCGGTCAACCCGAAAGGCCACAAAACGGCCTACCTCTGGGAAGACATCCTGCCACGCCGCAGTCTGACCAATATCATCGAGCAGTTCGCCAAGTTCACCGTCGAAAAGGACAAGAAGACGGGCAAGGAGCGCAAGGCGCTGTTCTTCCCCCGCTATCACCAGCTGGACGTGGTGCGCGGAATCCTGGTTGACGCCAAACAGCATGGCGTCGGCCAGACCTATCTGATCCAGCATTCGGCCGGCTCAGGGAAGTCCAATTCGATCACCTGGCTGGCCTACCAACTGGTGGAGCTGTACGACACGGCAGGCATCGACAACGTGTTTGATTCCGTGGTGGTGGTGACCGATCGCCGGGTACTGGATACCCAGCTCAAGGACAACATCAAGCTCTTCTCCGAGACCAAGAACATCGTTGCCCATGCCGAGAGCGCAGCCGAGCTGAAGGCACATCTGGAGTTGGGCAAGAAGATCATCATCACCACGGTGCAAAAATTCCCGTTCATCGTGGATGGCATCGATGATCTGACCGACCGCAACTTCGCTGTCATCATCGACGAAGCCCATTCTTCGCAATCCGGCAGTGCTTCCGACAAGCTGAACATGACGCTGGGGGCGGAAGACGAGGAAGTACCCGAAGACCTCCAGGACAAGATTCTTGCGGCCATGAAGGGCCGCAAGATGAGCCAGAACGCCAGCTACTTCGCCTTCACTGCCACCCCGAAACCAGCCACGCTGGAGAAGTTCGGGCGGCAAGGCCCGGACGGGAAGTTCTACCCCTTCCACCTGTACACCATGAAGCAGGCCATCGAGGAGAAATTCATCCTCGACGTGCTGGAGAAGTACACGACCTACAAGAGCTACTACGAGGTCCAGAAGTCGGTCGAAGAGAACCCACTGTTCGACACCGCCAAGGCACAGAAGAAGCTCAAGGCTTTCGTTGAGGCCAGTCCACGGACCATCGAGGTGAAGGCCAAGATCATGGTCGATCATTTCATGAGCAATGTCTGGCAAGCCAAAAAGCTGAAGGGCAAGGCGAAAGCGATGGTCGTCACGCGCAACATCGAATGCGCGATCCGCTACTTCTTCGCCATCCGCACCGCCCTGCAGGAGGCCAACGCGCCATTCAAAGCGCTGGTGGCCTTCTCGGGCGAGAAAACCGTCGATGGCATCAAGTACACCGAGGACGGAATCAACGGCATTGCTGCCCGCGATCTTCCCGAGGAATTCGAGAAGGACGATTTCAAAATTCTGGTCGTCGCCAACAAATACCTGACCGGCTTCGACGAACCCATGCTGCACACCATGTACGTGGACAAGAAGCTGCAAGGGGTACTCGCGGTTCAGGCGCTGTCACGCCTGAACCGCTGCAACTGGAAGCTGGGTAAGACCGACACCTTTGTACTCGACTTCTACAACTCGGTGGACGACATCAAGGCCGCATTCGACCCGTTCTACACGGCCACGACTCTGAGCGAGCCCACCGACGTCAACGTGCTGCACGACCTCAAGGATGCTCTGGATGATTTCGGCATCTACGACTGGGCGGAGGTGACGACCTTCAACGAGAAGTTCTTCGCCAGCGCCGAGGCTGAGGAACTGCACCCAATCATCGATGCCGTGGTGGCTCGCTTCGATGCCGACCTCGACGACGTGCAGCGCATCGACTTCAAGATCAAGGCCAAGCAGTTCGTCAAAATCTACGCACAGGTGGCAGCTATCGTCGCGTTCAACAATGTGAACTGGGAAATGCTGCACTGGTTTCTCAAATTCCTGATCCCCAAGCTGAAAGTAAAGGACCCCGATCAGGACAAGCTGGATGAGCTGCTCAACAGCATCGATCTGTCCACCTACGGGCTCGAAAGGTCACGCCTGGAGGTACAGATCGGCCTGGATGCCTCGGAAACCGAGCTGGAGCCGCAGAACCCGAACGTCCGTGGTGGGCATTTCGGCGACGGCGACAAGGATCCGCTCGACGAGATCGTGCGTGCCTTTAACGAGCGCCACTTTGCAGGCTGGGAGGCCACGCCGGAAGAACAGAGGGTGAAATTCATCAATATTGCAAAGCACGTGATGAACCACGCGGACTACAAGGCGCAAGTCGAAGCCAACACGGACCATCAAAACCGTAAGCTGGCGCTGGAACGCCTGATCCAGCATGCCGTGAGCGTGGAAAGGCGACGGGAATTGGACTTGTACAAGAGGTATGCAGGAGACCCGGACTTCAAACGAGCTTTTGATGCGAGCATTTCGAGGTTGTTGGCTTCACCCTCTGTGACGAACCTGTGGGGCAACATATAGACGCCAGCACAGTTCGGTCACTTCCAGCAAGCACCTGCTTTGACCTTCTCAGCCACCGAGGTCAACCAGCCATCGCGAAAAAAAGAAAAGCACAATAGGATCACGATCCGGCCAAACCGGATCGTGATTCCCTTCGACGTCAATCTTCAGCTTCGACCGGCGATCCAACCGTCGATGGCGGTCTGCTCGTTCGCTCGGTCTTCGCCTTCAGCTTTTCGCCCAAGGTAGCAGAAGGAGATGTTCCAGCCTCGTCATCCTCGTCCGGATAGAACTCCTCCACCACCGCAGCACCTTCCTCCGCCGATTCCTCGAACGCACCGGCCGCAAAGCCTGCACGCGCAGCCTCATCAAGCGCAGCCTGATCGAAGCCCAGCGCCTTGCGTTCCTCGGCACCCGTCTTCGCCGCAGCCACGGCCTGCGCCAGCGTCATCCCCGTGCGGACCGTCAAGTCCACGTAGTAGATCGGTGCGCGATGGGAACGCGTCGTCGATTTCCCCCGCAACCGCAGCTCCAGCGGCAGCGTGGACAACAGCCCCCCCGAGATCGCCTGGAAGTACCGCAGACGCGCTGACAAAGTCCGGATGCTGTTGAATCCCGTGGTGCGGAAGATGAAGCTGGCCAGTTCATCCTCGTCGCCGATGCGCACATTCATCCGCCCGTAGGGCTTGCATCCGGCTTGGGCGTAGTCGCAGCCTTCCGGGGCAAAGCAGGGCAAGGACTTCACCCCCGTCAGCGTGGCTCGCCGACAGCTTTCCCCATTGCCCACACACAGCGGTCGGCCGGTGGTCCGGTCAAACAGCGTGTAGTTCGCCCTCAGGTTCAGGTCCGGATCATCGAACAGCAGCCGCACCGGAATGCTGCGCAGCTTGGCGCCGGCTGTGCTTCGCAGCGACTCGTCCAGCGGATGAGCCACCCAGCCGTCCTTCGCCTGGACCTGGCTGGTGAGCGTGAACTCGTCGTCCTTCTCCGGCAGACGCTTGCCGCCTTTCTCCACCACCTTGCCGATGGAGATGCGCCCGATCACGGGCGGTGTCAAAACCAGACCTTTGAGCATGGGAATCCCTTTCTGTCCGGATATTCCGGACGGTTGAATGAACAAACAAGAAAAAATCAATCAAATAATCAATTGATCAATAAGAAGAAAGAGAGGAAATGGAAGAAGAAACGAGGTGCAGCGAGGAATCTGGGACAACGGTTGATCCGGACCTCCCCTCGGGTGTCCGACGACGCCCAAGGGGATCGCTGTTCCCGAATCCGAAGACCCGTCTCGGCACCCCCTGACGCCACCGGACCTACGCCGCATTGATCAGAAAGCGGCGCGATCCCGCCCTGGCCAGCGCGTACTGCTCAAGCAGTTGCGGTTGTTCCTTGAGCAGGCGTACGGTGTCCAGCACCAGGCTGTCCTTGCTGCGCTTCCAGCTCACATCCCCGCCTTCAAACAGTGCCTGGGAGGCCTCGCCCATGCGCTGCTGGATGCGTTGCTTCAGCTGCGCCTCCAGCGCGTTGTGGGTGGCAATCACCTGGCGCACGGCCAGCAGGTCGGAGAACGCCGCCGACATCTCGAAGTCCTGCGACAGGTCGAGGGTCTGGCCGCTGTCCCGGGGGTACAGGGCGCGCAGCGCCACATCGGCCGAGTCCGAGCCATCGGCAGGCGGCGGTTCACGGCGCTGTACATGGCCCCAGAACTGCCGCTCCAGCGCCATCAGGTTGGCGATCAGCGCTTCGTCGCGCTCGATTCGGTGCACCTGCAGGTCCTGACCGCCGATCAGCACCGCCACATCGGCTGCCTGAGCGCCCGTGACCGCCAGCTGGTGCATCACCTGCAACTGCACGTACTCGGGAACACCGTCTTTCCACAGGCGGGCACCGTTGATGCCGGCGGTCTTGCATTCCAGAATCTGGACCTCGGGCGTGCCGATCACCTCGCGATCCAGGTTGGCCAGCATCCAGGGCTCGCTCGGATGTTGCAGCACCGCATTGACGCGACGCACCTTGTTGCCCGTGCGCCGGGTGTAGTGCGCCGCCACGATGGGCTCCAGCAGGGTTCCCCAATACAGGGGGCTGCTCTCGTCCTGCGGATCGACCTTGGGCAGTTGTTCATCCTGCCCGGTCTTCTCCATCCACAGCTCCAGCTGGGATTTGTAAGGGTTCAGACCGACCGCCGCAGCGGCGTCCGAGCTGCCGATGCCGCCTTTGCGGACCTGCAGCCACTGGTCCCGGTTCAGGTCCTGGGTCTTGACCAGCTTCAGGGCCGGTCGGGTGCGGGGAGGCTTCTCCGCCTTCAGCGCGTTGCTCATGGGAATTCCTTTCAAAAAGGGGAATAAAGGGGTTGGGTGTTGGGGAAACGGAAACGGAGACGGAAACGAAGGCAGAACCACGGAAACCCCAGGTCCGACATCCGGACCGGGGTGGTGTGCCGCAGAGACCGCCGTCCCTGGGCTGCCTCAGGCCACCAGCTGCAAGGCATGGTCGAGTGCGCGCTGCTTCAGATTGGCCCCCTGACCGAACCAGGCGCTGGCCAGGCGGTATTCCTGGCTGCGGGCGCGCTTCTCGTGATCGACGAACTCGGTGACCGCGTTCAGCAGTCCCCAGGCCGTGCCGGAAGCCGAAGCCAGTTCGGAGCCATGGCCCTGGCCCTCGTACATCGCCTGAACCTTCTTCAAGGCCCGTTCGTTGATCAGGCCTTGCGCCGGATCGACGTGCTGGTCGGTCAGGCACAGCACCTTCAGGAAGTAGTTCATCGCCTCGTGGCTCTTGACCTTGCGCTCGGACAGGGTCTTCATGCGGTACATGAAGCTGTCCCATTGCGAGACCGCGATGCCGAGCTGCTTCTTGACCTGCTGGGCATCGAAGCTGGTGCTGTGCGGCACCTTGATCGCGCTGCTGGCGCCGTTCAGGGCAATCGTGAGGGTGTTGTTGCACACCACGCGCACCGTCGTGGGGGTGGCGGTCGTGGCCAGCGTGCCGTCGCAGGAGGTGGCCAGCAGCAGGTAGCCCTTGACCAGATCGTTGCCCTTGAGCGCGGTTTCCTTGCCGGTTCGGGCCAGCGCCCAGAACTTCTTGCCTTCCTTGAGCACGCCCGCGGTCTCCAGCTCGAAGCCGGAGATTTCCGTGAGGTCGCGGTAGAACTCCAGCACCGCCTTGGGCTGCACGACCTGGTAGCGGCCGCTGACCACGGACAGCGGGGCCTTGGTGTCGCTGCGATACAGCACCTTCTGCTCGTCGAAGGACATGATGGAGCCGAGCGAGCCGGCCTGCTCGGTCATGTAGCGCACCGGCGTTTCGCAGATGGTCCAGTCCATGCCGGCCTTCTGCGCCCAGACGTCGATCGGTTGTTTCGCGGGCAACTGATTGCCCAGCTGGTGCCAGGGGGTCTGGCCCACATAGGCCATGGTTTGAACAAGATGGGACATGTGAAATCTCCTTGGATGAATGGATGAACGAATAAAGAAACGAACGGAACCGGAAAAGCCGGTTGCTGCCGGAAACGAAGGACGCGACGACCTACAGCAGCCCCTTTTCTGCAAAGCTGACGATCTCGTTGCGGGTGACGATCAGGTGATCGAGCACGCGGACATCGATCAGCTGCAATGCCGCTTTCAGTGCCCGGGTCAGCGCTTCGTCGGACGACGATGGCTGTGAATGACCGCTGGGGTGGTTGTGGGTCAGGATCACGGCGGCGGCATTGCGTGCCAGCGCCTCGATCACGACTTCGCGCGGATAGACCGAGGTCTGGGTGAGCGTGCCGCGAAACATCTCGATCACCTCGATGACCCGGTGCTGGGCATCCAGAAAGACGACCGCGAACACTTCATGGGGACGATCTGCCAGCAGCAGGCGCAAGTAGTCCCGCACGATGGCGGGTGACGCCAGGGCATCGGTCTCGCTGAAGCTGCACTCCAGCAGGTCCAGCGCCTGTTGAACCACCTCGGGACGGGTGTACTGCCACGTCGGTGTCAGCGCGGAGTGTGACGACAGGGCACCGTCACGGCAATTGCGGGACATGGGGAACTCCAGAAAGTAGAAAGCCCCGGTGAATCAACACCGGGGCCGAGGGAACGAGGGAAGGAAAAATGGAAGAAGTCCGAAACCGGACCGGAACGGGACCGCTTCAGGCTGAATCGGCCTTGAAGGTATGGCCGCAGGATTGGCACTGGTAGTTCTCCAGCACCTGCTGATCGACGACCTTGCCGATCTCGGAACCGGCCAGACCACCGGTCGCGGCGCCGACCAGGGCACCCAGCAGGGCACCACCGATGCCGCCCAGGGCCGCACCGACCGGACCGCCGACTGCGCCGACCGCAAAGCCGACGCGGGCGCCGGAGAACGCACTCGCGGCACCGGTGGCGCTTCCGGCGACGGTGCCGATGACGCCGCCGGTCATTCGACCGACATCACGGGTCAGGATATGGGGAGACTTGCAGCGGGGACATTGAAGACTCATGGGAACACTCCTTGGGGAACAGAACGAGGAAAGACGGCCATGCATACAGACCGACCAGGAACCACCACCAGCAGCAGCCAGACCCACAACGACAGAAGCCCGCTTGCCTTGACCGAAACAATGGTCAGGGGACAGCGGGCTTGATGAATGAGGTGAAGGCTGGGGAAAGGCTGGACCTGCGGTTGCAGGTCAACGGCTCAGGGCCGTGAGGATGGGAGACCCGAAGAGGAACCCGAGCGCCTTGGCGGCGCAGCGGGAATCAGGTCTCGGATGAAGTATGTATGACTGAAAAAGCTTAGGAAGGGGTCGTTAACTGCCACCAGCGTGGACGCGTGTTCACGAGCGACCTGCCAAGTTGTCAGCGAAGCGACCCAAATCGACGGGCGTGCTGGGAACCTGTTGCAAAGAGAAAACAACCCTGAGGCAACCGCAGAAATTCATTCCAAAGTGCGAAGAACCGGATTACATTGTTGGAGGCCTTTTCAATATTTAACCGACCAAGGAGGTTAATCATGGTATTCACGATAAAGGGAACAATCACCGTTCAAGTTGATGATGAGCAGCTTATTGTCGGCGAAAAACATTTCAGCTCCAGGACGACAGAAGCAGAGGAACCGGAGGCGATGACTTATGCGCATAATATCATTATGTAAAACAAGGACTTGGTCAATATCTAAGAGCACTAGCAAAAATGCAAATTCTTATTATTTATAATAATCTAAATTATAAATAATCATCCAGAATATTTTAACCAATATTAGGCAGGCAATTTAATGATCGACACAACAAGCACAGATTACAACAATAGAATAGAGACTGCAAGGGTAAAAATATACGCCGCCATCAAGAACGAGAAACAGTCTGGCGATCAGTATATAGTAAAGGAAAAGAAGCAATTAAATAGATTCTGTCAGTTGACCATTGAACTCACCAAATCATCTCCAACAACGTTGGATGAAGATTACTACAATGCTTGGTGGCTTGATGAAAATGAAGAGAAATTTTCAGCAACGATAAAAAGAAACGACTTGACCGAAGGAACTGTTTGCATTGCGGAACGATATTATCACCACGTTAAAATTGGCCAGACAATCTCCCTCTATCGTTATGATTTCCTGAAAAACTTGCTTGACTTATGGGAAAACCCGAAATTCGCCAAAGAGGCTTTGGGCTTGATTGCTGATCTTTTAAACCCCACGATCGCAAAAGAGAATCAATCAACGCTTAGAAAGGTGAGCAGACTCCGATCGGCACAACAAGAAGCTTTTGGCCTGATCAAATACTCATCCAGCTATTTATGGGGTCCGCCCGGAACCGGAAAAACAACAACAGTGGCATCACTGATATCGGAATATTTGCAGGCCTTTCCTTCAGCGCGGGTGTTGCTCGTATCCACCTCGCACCGAGCCGTTGACGATATTACAGCCCGTGTTGATGACCAACTCAATTTCGCAGGACAACAGGAGGCCCGCTTATCGATAAACCGTTATGGTGCGAATGAAGAAAAGTGCGATTTGATGAACCACGAAAATCGCCGACATCTGGTATCCATTCTGAATAACGATACCAGGGAACGATTCGTCAAGACCATGCGATCGATAGGTCAAAGCAAATTAAATTCTCACCGACTGAAGGAAATATATTGCGACGACGAGTCCTTAGGGCTCAAGACACTGGATTCCATCTCAACAGACAGGCTTCTGTGCATGACCGTCACAGCCGCCATTAGTAATTTTCAATTATTGTTGGATTCCGGAAAATTTGATCTGCTTGTATTTGAAGAAGCAAGTCAGATTGGATTGGCTCACTCACTAATGCTGATGCTCTTGGCCAAGGTGCGCTTATTTGCAGGCGATCCCAATCAACTGCGCCCCGTGGCAAGAAAGAGTGACACTGATATCCAATACTGGCTGGGAAATTCCGCCTTTTTCTTCATGAAGGAAGGAGCTTCTGCGATCTGCATGCTGGATGAACAGTCGAGAATGGGACCGCAGATCAACTCATTGGTAAGTGAGATATTTTATAAGGGGAAATTGCGCATAGCTTCGGAAGTACTGTCTGACTGGTCAAAATTGCGCGTTTTTTATAAGTCATTTCGCAGCATACCTGCAAACATAGAAATATTAATAGCCAGAGTTCCCCGACGTCATTTCTCCGGTTCCATCGACATAAAGCAAGGTCGCATTGAATCCGTTAGTTTGATGATTAATATTTTAAATGGAACATGTCTTGACAAAGAGCAAAGTAGAGACGTTCTTGTTGTTACCCCTTCGCGAGCCCAAAGGGATCTGATCAAAAGAGAACTGAATAAATTCAAGGGATTAGACTTTGTCAAAGTTTCCACAATACACAGAGCCCAGGGAGCCGAAGCTGACATCGTTTTCCTTGATCCCGGATTCGCGGCCAACGGTTTCTTAAAGGCAGATATTGCTCCAAATCTCGTCAACGTGGCATTAAGCCGGGCCAAGTGCAAATTGATCCTCCTGTTCTCCGATGATGACCTGAACAATGAGTGGCTGAGTCAGGTCAGAGACACCGCAGAAAGACTGAAGAACAAGGATGTCTTTGATCTTCCGGACATTTTGAGAGCTCCCAACTGGAAGGCTTTCATCATCGGGAAGCGCATCAGATTTGAGGACATGCTTTTTGACGTGGTTGATCTTTCTCCCTCACAAAAAGAACTTAAATGCGTGGATCCAAAATCGGGACATTTAGTATTCGTCAAGATGAAGAACCTTCTTAAGACGGTACGCGAACACGATGGAGTTGCCACGGCTCCTCAGTTTGTCTGATGCTTCGAGCATTCGCTGGCAGCACTCTTTGAGCAGCATCGTTGGGCAGCGTTTTCCGATGAACCACGAATTCGGATTTCGATTGCATCCGCCTTGCTGTCCTTGGAACATACCGGTAAGGTCCGACTGGCTTTTACGTCAGGCTCTCCCAACTCTGGGTCGGCACTGCTCAGCTTGCAGTTTGAGCACTTGTTGAAGTCGGCATGGGTACTACACGCTGCAAATGGCACGCAGATATCCAAGCTGGCCGACGACTTGAATCCCACATCGGAGCAGGCTGCCAAGAACCTTCCAAGCGCGGGTGAGATGCTGGCATCCCTGTCAGCAAAGGCCCCTACGGGCCTTTCCCCGCCGCTGAAACAGTTCCACGAGGCTGCCTCCAGGGCATTGAATTCATTCGTTCACGGGGGTATTCATCCAATTTCCCGACTGAACCGAGGCTTCCCCGATGAACTGGCTTGCCAGCTGGTCCGGCTGTCCAACGGCCTCTTGCACATGGGCTATCGAATGCTCGCAACCCTGAGCGGCTCACCCGTTTTGATGACCAGCGTGACTCAAACCTATCTCGCCTTCAAGGACGGTTTACCGATGGAAAGAACCTGAGTCAACGGTACTTAGGATGCGTTCTTTCTTCACGGATTTTTCTACACTGAACACTTTTTACTGATCTGCTGCACATGACCTGAAACAAAAGCGCCATGTTTATCACCCAGCGGATTCCAGTAGACCCAATCACTCTGTCTCTATAATCAATTTTTTTCTAGGAATTGGAATGGAAACTTACAAAGATCTCCTTGACCAGAAAAGTGAGCTTGAACGCCGCATCGAGGAAGCCCGTCAGCGTGAGATCGCGGGCGCCGTTGAACAGGTTCGTGCGTTGATTCAAGAGTTTGGGCTTTCAGAAGCTGATGTGTTTGGAAAAAGTCGCGGACCGGTCAGCAAATCGGCAGGTACCAAAGTGGCTCCGAAATACCGCGATCCGGTATCTGGCGCGACCTGGACCGGCCGTGGTAAGGCCCCTCGCTGGATCGAGGGCAAGGATAGGAACAGTTTCCTGATTGGCTAAGCCGAAAGACAATGAGGCAAGAGAGCCCGCCGGCGTTGCGGGCTTTTTTCTGGATACCAGCCCCCTTGAAGTTCACATCGGCGACTGCTGTAATCAACATGCCCCATCAGGCATCACAACGAAATGTCCTTCCACCAGACCTACGACCTCCAGCCGTTTGAACCGGGCGAAACCTACTTCGGTGATGCGCTGGACCCAAGCTGGCTGGTCTCGATCTATCAAAGCAGCATGGGCGACGTGCTGGAAGAGTGCAATTTCAAGGTGTTCCTGGAGCGGCTGGGTGGAATCAGCGATACGGTCAAGGTCCACCGCGTGATGTTTTCGGGTGACGGATGGTATGAGTTCGTCGCAATTCACTCCTCGGACACTGCCGCCGTTCAGAAGGCCAGCGAGATGCTGGACCAGCTCAAGGACTTCCCGATCCTCGACGAAGATCGCTTCGCCCAAGCCGAGGATGACTACTACACCGGCATCGGCTATGTGCAGACTGACGGCGGCGATTGGGTTCCGGCCTGACAGGAAACCTATCGACGCATGGTTGCGTTGATGTTGTAGGTTCCAGCTTTGCCCGATGACGTGTCGATGGCCTGAAGGGAAAACTTCGCGTAGCGCTCCTTCGAAAAGACCGACAGCAGACCCTTGTAGGTCCGATTGAAGCCCGCATAGGTGCATCCGGTCAATGTGACATTGAGAGTCACAAGGGTCGGCACCGAACCTGGGGCGGCCAGGCCAAGCATCCGGCAACCGTTCTCGGTGCTGGCGCCAACCACCTTCCCCCCGGCTTCAATGTTGATCGTGAGGTTCGTCACGATGTGAGCTGCAGGATCGGAGATGGTCCTGATGACGCCTGGTATTCCGTTTGGCCGCGCCATTCGCCGTAGGGAGAAGCATCCCCTTGCGCGAGCGCAAGGGGTGACAGAAAAAATAAGAAAATGAACGGATACTGCATTTGACTTGCCTTTGCGAGGGCACTATGGTCATGCCGCTGCTCAGCAGGGTCTCAGCAGTTTATCGCTGCTATCGTGCGGTCATGCAGATTCCAGAATCCTACCGAAAGCAAATTGAACCGCTGATCGCGCACGCACGCGAACTGCTGGAAAAGGGCGAGACGTTGGCGCCTTTGGCCTTTGTCGGGAACCTGGTCAAGAACGATGTCATCCCCGTGGTGATCGATGACCGCACGGAAGAGGCCAAAGACCAGAGCGCTCACACCATCCACTTGACCGCCACCGTGATGGAGGCCGACTTCATCTTCATGCTGCGTGAGGCGTGGAAACTCCCCAAGAAGTACATGCCCCGCCATGAGGAGATCATGGCGGAGTTCGGCTCCATCGGCGCGTCACCCTATGCCGAGGATGTTGCAGCGTTTTCATTGGAAACGACACACGGCACCTGGATCGCGTCCCCCTTCATCAAACCCAAGCCCCCGTCGAAGAAACGGCGGACTTTCGGGGCTGTGGTGTTCGAGCACATGCCGGAGATTCAAGGCCGGTTCACCGGGCTGCTGCCCGGCAAGAAGAACGACGGCGGCAACTTGCATTGAAGCGGTTGTGCTACCGCATCCTGCAAAACTGCTCCTTCACTCGACCTCAGACTCACCCGCGGTCGATGGCGCGGGCTTGAACAGTTCGGCAGAGGTAAATGGCACTTGGCGTGTTCAAAGTTCGCGCAAAGCCGGCGGCAGTATGGTATCGTTTAACTGTGTATTCATACAGTATCAAGTTAAGCCCTGGCCCCATTCCACCAACGGCCTCGCTCTCTAAGGAAGAGCCATGTAGTTTGCGGTTGCCGATAGCAGCCGGAAAGATCAAGGCGGGCTTCCCGTCCCCTGCCGATGACTTCACCGTCAAGCGTCAAGACCTGAATGAACTGTTGATCACCCATCCCACCGCCACTTTCTTTTGGGAGGTGGGCGGCACCTCCATGACAGGGGCCGGCATCCACAACGGTGACATCCTGGTTGTGAACAGGGCACTGACGCCTCTGCACCGGGACATCGTGGTCGCGGAGATCGATGGGGATTTCACGGTCAAGTACCTTTACAAACGCCAAGGGCGAATCAAGCTACAGGCGGCTGATCCCACGTTCCCCGACATCACATTCAAGGATGGACAAGTGATGAAGGTGTGCGGGGTCGTCACTGCCTGTGTCAAACGTTTTCGCCAAGGGTGAGCGCAGATGTACGCCCTGGTGGATGGCAACAACTTCTATGTGAGTTGTGAACGGATATTCCGCCCCAGCCTGAATGACAAACCCGTGGTGGTGCTGTCCAACAACGACGGCTGTGCGATTGCGCGGAGCAATGAAGCCAAAGCGCTGGGCATCAAGATGGGGGCCCCGTGGTTCCAGATACGGCATTTGGCGGATTCCCATGGTCTGGTCGCACTCTCGGCCAACTTCACGTTGTACGGCGACATCAGCAGCCGGATGATGGCCATTGCCGCGGCATTGGGACCGGGTCAGGAGATGTATTCCATCGATGAATCCTTTGTGAGCCTTGACGGGGTGAAGGGTGATCTGATCAGACGCGGCCACGTCATCCGGTCACGGATACTGCAGTGGATCGGGATACCGACCTGCGTTGGGATGGGGTCCACCAAGACCCTGGCCAAGCTGGCGAATCACATAGCCAAAACAGCGGAACGCAAACCTGGCAGCTACCCGGACGCACTGTCCCAGGTGTGCAATCTGTCTGCGCTGCCAGCAGATACCCTGAAGTCAGTTCTGGGAGCCACGGACGTGAACGAGGTCTGGGGCGTTGGGCCGCGCATAGGCACGGGGCTGCGGGAATCGGGGATTCACACGGTCTGGCAACTGATGCAGCTGGACCCAGCCACGATTCGGCGGCGCTGGAGTTTGACGCTGGAAAAAACACTGCGTGAACTCCAGGGAACGCCGTGCATAACGCTGGACGATGAACCACCACCGAAACAGGAAATCGCCTGCACCCGTTCTTTTGGACATCCGGTCACCGAGCAGTCCGTCCTGGTTGAAGCGGTCAGCGAGTTTGCCTCCCGGGCAGCAGAGAAACTGCGCAAGCAACACAGCCTGGCCGGGCAACTTCTGGTGTTTGCACGGACCAGTCCATTCAGACCAGGCACCAAGTTCGCCAGGAGCACGGTTGTTCCGCTTAGAAGGCCCACAGCGGATACGGCAATGTTGGTGAAAGCAGCTGTTGCAGGGCTGCGATCCATTTTTAAACCGGGGATTCTGTATGCCAAGGCAGGAGTGATGCTGCTGGACCTTCAACCGGACACTCTGGTTCAAGGGGAGCTTGATCTGGAGACTGAAGAACTTGAAGACAGGACACGGCTCATGACGGCGCTGGACAGCCTTAACAACCGATATGGCAAGGGGACGGTTTTGATGGCGAGTGCTGGGCTCGCGGGGGACAAAAGAGCGTGGTCTATGCGCCAGGAGAGACGAACGCCAAGGTATACGACCGACTGGAATGCATTGCCGGTTGCGAGGTGTTGACAGGCGCTCAGGCGTCAAGTGTTCGGGAATAGGTTGATGGCGACTTATCTATTGCCCGCTGCTGGAAGTGAAACCTCATTCTGAAGGGCGGTAATGCAGCGATTGCGGCCCCTCGCGGCCATGAGTCGGACTCTCGCCGAATGCTATGAATCGGTCACTGGGCGTGATCACCACAGGACGCGTGAAGGTCTGCTATGCGAGGTCCAGCCGCCCCTCTCGAAGTTCGCCGCACACTGACTGAGTTCAGGTGCTGGCTGTATAGCTCCGTAGCTTCATGGCCCAGCTGGCTTGATGGGCACGGGCTGACTGGCACGAACAACTAAGTCCGGTGCGGGAACCGGTGTTTGCACAACGACCCCTTCAGCAGTCGCTTCCTGCACCACATAAATGGTCCGCATTTCGGATTGTGATGCCTTAGGTCCAGCAGTAGCCTCGGGGGGCTGCGTGGGCTCAACCTGCGCAATCACTGCGGATTCCGGCTCGGGAACATTGCCGTCAAATACGAGATGCGGTGCCACTGTGCACTTGAGGGCATCCAGCTTGACAGCTCGCCGTTGGTCTGGCCGCGCAGCAAGTTCCACGCCTGCCTGCACGGCCTTAGCCAGGACATTGTCAAGGGCTTTAAGCCGGGCTTCACGCAGCGTCTCTAACGGTGGGTAATGTGATTCCGGGCCAGCAGTGGAGACAACCAGTTGTGCCGTGAGGTCCGCAACCTCCGCCAGGAACCATTCTGCATTGGCGCTAGGATGCCGCAAGGCACCTTCAACGAGGTGACCCAAAAGCTCTGCAAACGCTTTCACCTGCGAATGATGGGCAGCCAACAGGTTCAAGAACTCAAGCGCAACGCGAGCACAACTGACGAACTCAGTGTCTGGGCTCGCCAGGTATGCCTTGAACTGCTGAATGCCATATCGCAAGGTGAAGCCACCTTGCAAGGCCATCCACAACAGGTCATACGCAGCCAAGGACACGAAGGTGCGATTGCCCAGGAACTGTTGCAGCACAGCTTGGCTATATTCTCTCGGTCCAACAACACCTTTGCTGCCCGCATGCGTCAGCAGCACTTGCGGCCACACCCAAGGTCGCTGGAGGGCGGCGGCCGCCAGCTGGGCCAACCGACCATCGACTGTCAACAGCGTCGCATCTCGCTCGGCGACCAACAGCATCGCGGAATACTCTTCCGACTCGAGCGCCTCTTCTGCGTTCTCCAAGCCATCCGGCAAGTTATCCGGTCCGTAAGCAGGAACGACCTCGCAATATGCCCGAACGGCATCGACCATGCTCTGCAAAAAAGCGACGCGGCGTTCCATGTCTCGGGCGCTGTACTCGATGAAGCGCATCTGACCTTCGTCATCCATCAGGCTTCCGCTCTCCCCAACTGTCTGCGCCTCTTCAAGACAGACCTCCAGAACTTCTAATGTCTTGGTGGAGCAGTAGACCTTGGGAAGCACACTAAGTGCCCTTTGGCAGCCAATACGGGTGAGTTCCGCGATGGTTGCAGCATCGACCACATACGCCGCATCGGGCCGCTCCAAGAGCTGGGCAGAGCTTTCACGGTCTTCGGTAGTGCCCCGCGTCACAAACAGCTTGGGACCAGAGTGGGGCCATCCGGTGACAACATCAACGACGTTCCTGCCCAGCATTCGAGCGACTTTTCCCAGGGTCAGCGGACCATTTTGGTAGGCCTCCATGACCATCTTTGAATGGGCCGACTGGCGCTTGAGCACCGCGTGCACATGCGAGAAGTCGGCACCATCCTCCCCGTCCGGAACCGGGACAGAAAAGAACGCGGAATCTGACGACATCGACGTCTGAACACGTGCCTGTGCAACGTGCAGCAAATGTCGATAGGCCGAGCTGATACTCTGGACGGTGTACTTGCGCGTGGTCCCCAGGCCACCAGGCAACCCAACTTCGGCCCCAACAGCAGCGCCCAGTAGCGCCTGGACTTCGGTGCTGTCGTGCGGGTAAAACCCATCGCGGGACGGCAACGCGCCCGAATTCGCCGGGTCCAACGAAATCGTCAGTGCTCCTCCGAACGCGTCCTGCAGTTGAACTGTCGAGCCGGGCACAACTGTCAGCAGGGACTCATCCATATTTGGGAGCATGGCCCGACATGCGACGATGCCGATGAAGTAACCCGTGGCTGTCTCGAGTACATCCATGTTTCGGCGGAACTGTCGATACAGCCGCAACATGCCCGACTCCTGCCGGTCGTACTTCAGTTCAAGCGAAGCAAGCTGCGCGATTTGTCGATGACGACCATCCAGGTCGTCAGGCAAGGCCGCCAGATCTTGGTGGAATCGGAGCATCTTCTTGGTCTTGAGATCCAAGACGAGTCGGAGCAGCCAGGCGCCCGAACTCTTCGGAGCGCTCTCGCACTGACGGTCCGCCAGCGGCACCAGGAAGTCCCAATCTGCCGCCTGCTGTCCCAGCTCCATGGCAAGCCCCCGAATGTGGTCGTCAGCGGCCCAGTCGCCTGGCAACGACGTCAGGAGCTCACGCGCCTTCTTCCGTGCACCGCTGCGAACGTAGCAAACCAGGAGCCGGACATGGAGTTCGTTTCGGGTCCCAAACGGTGCAAATCTCTCGTAGATTCGCGCCGCTTCAGCGTGCTTACGCACCGCGTAGTACAGGTCCGCGAGTTGAAGTGCTGCAGGCCCCTGACTCAAATCGGGAACGAGCTCCTTAGCACGGGCAACCGCGATATCACATTCAGCATCTTCACCTGCCAAGTGAAGAATGCGTGCGCCACCGCAAATGAGCGGAATGCTGTCTGTAGTGGCCCAGTTGACCGCTTTGACCTCTGCGGTCGCCTGGGCTCGTCCGTCTTTCGACCGCCACAGCGCAATCCACCGCATCGCCTTCATGATGTCGAGCACCTTGGGCTCGGAGCATGGGACCTTCTGAATGGCGGCATCCGCTGCGTCAACAAGAGCGACGTCCCCCGCATCAGATGCGACCTCAGTGACCAGTACAAGCGCTTCTTCTTCAAGCTGGTCCAGCCAGGCACGGCCATTGACCAGAATCTCGTCAAGGCGGTCTAGCCGTCGGTAAGCATCCAATGCCACGCGCTGAAGCTTTGGACTCAGCGCATCAGCATGCCGGGCTTCTTCGACAAGTTTCAACGCCTCGTCAGCTTGGCCAGCGAGGTTGTATGCATAGGCCAAGTGCACCAGTGTGTCCGCGCGGGCCTCTGTGCTTTGAATGTCCCACAACCGCTCCTTTCGCGGAGTCAGGTGAGTAATCGCCCGCTTCAATGCATCGAGAATGGCTCCAGGCCGAAGTTCGAATGCGCTTTGGATTGGGTTTGCTGTCGCAACTTCCAGCGCTATCGCCAGTGCGGTTCTCCGGACGAAGAAACCCGCATCAGGCAAATCGAGTGCTTGCGCAATGACTTGATTTGCTCCCGCAAGGTCACCCACCATCTTGCGTGCCAACGCCACTGTTTGCAGCACATCGCAGTTGGACCGCATAGCCACCGGCGCATCCGCCAGCTTGATGTCCTCACCGTTGAACATGCGTGCGTTCGTGTACGCAATCCAGACGTGCGCTGACGTGGGGAACCGCGTGAAGGCTAATGCACCTGCTACAACTGCGCCTGCGGCATCGTCATTGAGCAGTAGTCCGCGCACACCAGCAGCGGCCATCTTTTCATCGTTGGGGTACAGCTCCGCTGCCTTGAGGAAGTCTGCGGCTGCTGCTTTGCCGCCCTCCAGGTGCCACGTGCACAGCGCCCGCTGCAGATACCACCGGGCCTGCTGATGCTGGTCAAGCACGGTCATATCCAAGCCCAAGCGAGTCACAGCTTCGAGGCCATCGCGGAATCGACAGGCCTTCAGCAAGTCATTGATGCCGTCGAGCTGGCCGGAAATGAATTTATTGACGGAGTCAGACCTTGCACCTGGCAGGCCGATGGCACCGTCCAACTTCGACTCAATCCGCAGCACGGCCGTTTGAACCGCTAGATTGCTTTCCCTCTGCTCTTGGAACATCGCGCCCGGCGCATTCGGCGCGTAGTCCCGCTGCAACTTGCCATTGCCTCGAATGTGGCGGCAGATGTCATCCCAGAATTCAATTTCGACGGGAAACTTTCCCACAGCAACGCGCGTGTCAGACAGGTTCTGGACGTCGTGCAGCAGCGCGGCGTCAGCCGCCGCAGTGGTTGCGACGATGAGCTTGACGATGGGAACCTTCTTCTTTTCCGCGCGCTCAAGCTCTTTCTCGACAATTTTGAGCGTTAACGCACCATCGACATACCGCTTGGACTGGATGCCTAACCGGCCCGTATGCGAGTTCACGAAAACGTCGACACCACCCTGAGCTTGCCCCCGCCTCCCATTGATTTTTGGCATCGGGTCTCCGAACAGTTCGCCATAAATTCGGGCGCACATGTCCTCAAAAGCCGAGTCATCCGTTGGTTTCACGATTTCGAACTGCACCGTGTGCATGTGGCTCCTCGTTCTGCCTTTCCCTTGTGCAGGCATCTCCCGCGCAAGACCTTCCCCCTGGCACGATTTGTTGGCGTATCCACGCAATTGCGGCTAACCACACTGCTCCGCGCCGTTGAGCCACATCTTATCCGGCGCTGGTCATACATCCAGTGCGCCAGCGGCCCGAGCATCATCCCGAGTCAGCCCATCGACACAGTCTGCAGCAATTTTCGAACTCTGTGACGTGGTGGACCTGTCCTGCGGCGACAGCGCTTTCGCCGTGCCAGGTCGGTCCGCTCCTGTCTGCCCCAGCCCACAACTCAGCGAGCTTCGGAGACCTTGACGCTGGATGACTACCTCATTGACGCGTCGGACCGCACGACCCTGCACCGCGTCTGCGGCGATTTGTGCTGGTCGCGGCGTCCCAAAGCAGTCAGTCGCTCCTTCCGCTAGTTTGCGCAGCGGTCCACTGACCTGTGTCGGCAGTGCTGCGGTCATACGAGCCAACTGCACTTCAGGCGCGGGTATTCGGCTAAGCGGTCGTTAAGCCTGCCAGCCGCGAAGGTCTCAGATCAGCCTGGAGTCGACTTTGCAGCGGTTGCTGTCGCTTAAACGAATGCGCCGAACGTCCGTTCTGAAACACGTTGCGGAAATGCATGCGATTCAAGATGGGCCGATCGTTTGTGTCACGGTGTCAAGCCGCATGAAGGTGGGTTCTCCAGGGGAGCACCTCTGCCATAATCCGCGCAGAAACCTCATGGGGCAAGGGAGATGACAAAACGGATCGATGTGCCTCTCGTACACAAGCTGGTTTCGCAGGCGACCAGTCTTGCGGTCGTTTCCGACTTTCTCAAGTCACGGGGCCTACCCCACTCCGCCGGGAGCTGGGACGAAATGTACGAGCGACGTATCCAGCCCGCATTGCAGGACGGACGGCTCTCCGTTGCCGAATTTGTCGATCTGCTTCGTACCGTCGAAGAGTATGGGAAGCAGCACATTTTCTTGTTCAAGTTGAAGCCTGCCGTCGCGGCAGCTCTTATCGACGCGAGTCACATAAAGCGAGTTCTAACCTCGCTTGACCTTGAGGATCTGCTCAGCCTACCTCGGGTCTTCGAAATGCCTCAGCACCCATCTTTCGCCGATGTTCGGTGGCAGGCCAATGGCCACGAACTGGTGATCAAAGAGGTCCTCACTCGGGAGTCGTTTGAGTTCGCTGGAGAGACAACGGACGGTGATGTGATTCAAAGAACCTTTAAGAAGGTTCGGGAACGAGTCGTGAATGTTGGTGTGTTGAGGAAGAACGGGACATTCGAGCTGAGAATGAACAGCCGGCGTGGCTCGTCCCGATATGACGAGGACCTGAAGCTCCTTACCGCGCGATGGAAGCCGCTATTGGATATCGGCGCAATGATTCCCGTATCGCTCGCGAAGGCCAAGAAGAGCTTGTGGACAGAGAGGAAAGCGCTCGCGAAGAAGATTCGCTACTCGGACGTCACCGTTCGGAACGACGATGACATCTCCCTCAAGGCGTTTGGAAACGCTGACACGGCGAACGTGGCTGGGAACGCGGCCGCCCAGCACAGTGTTGACACCTTCTTGAAAAGCGACGGATACTGCGATAGCAGTAACATCTGGTTCACAAAAGTTGAAGGGGGCCTCCCTTCTCGCGACATTCACGTAGTCTTGCAAGGCGCACACAACGAGTTTGCTGTGCCGACGAACTGCTCTCAAGCGGACTATGAGTACGTCTTATCTGAGCTACTCGGACTCAATACCTGAGCAGCCGAACATGACCGCTGTGGCGTATGAGCACCTCAGGGGGTTCTTGCGCGGCGAATTCGCGCGCCGGAGCGAGATGCAACCGCGCGTATACACGTCAAGGAGGCTCGCGGAGATTGCTGGTGATGTTCCGACTATGGCTCTTGCTCTGGCGCTGATCCAGCTAGTGCAGAGCGGTTGGCTTGAGCAGTTCGTTCGCGTTCAGACTCCATCCGGAAGCGGGCTTCAAGACTTTCAGTCTCTGGAAGACCTTCCTTCGACCGTGTACGACTGGAAGGAGACATTTCGCGAGATTCCGGTGGTGCCAGAGAACGTTGAAGTGTGTTACCGCCTTAGCAAAGCGGCGCCCCAATGAACGTAAGGGAACTGGCTGACCGTCTACATGAGGCACTGGAAGGCGTTCCTCACGCCGAGCGGCCGATATTTGTGAAGGGATGGGCTTCGAACCTACCCAATGAGGAGAAGGCCGCCGTAATGACACTCATCGGGCTCTTCGGATTCGACATCCCGCGGAGCAAGCATGTGCTCGTGCTGATTCATGGTATTCGCACTGCTGCGGTCTGGCAGGATCTCGTGGAAGAAGCCTTTGACGGTACTGATATCCGGGTGATCCCTATCGGCTATGAGTATCACGACGCGGTCCGCTTTTTGTTACCGTGCCACCGGAGAGTGGTGAACTACGTGAGAGGTCAGTTGCGCCAAGTCGCACGTGACTGGAATGGTGCTGAAATCTCGTTGATCGCTCACAGTTTCGGAACCTACATCACGTCTCAAATTCTGAGGACGGATACTGACATCCGGTTCAAGAGGATCGCGTTTTGCGGGTCCGTCGTCCCCGCAAAGTTCAAGTGGGCTTCGATTCCCGGATTGCCGGGGCGAGACAACTTTGTGAACGAAGTTGGTTACCGGGATGTTTGGCCTGTCTTTGCTCGCGCATGTGGGTTCGGCTATGGCACAAGCGGAAGCTTTGGCTTCCGGCAAGCCATGATCCAGGACCGCTTTCACAATCTGGACCACAGCGGCTTTTTCGACAGGAGCTGGATTCGCCGCTTCTGGCTTCCCTTCATTGAGCAGGGCATTGTCTTGCGCTCTCAAGCGGACCGGCCAAATCCTTCACTCTGGTCGCAGTTGATCAACGTGGTCTCACCGAAATACCTGATTCCTCTGATCTTGCTGCTCTACGTGCTTTGTCGGTACTATCCCTGGGCTTTTGGTTAGCCAAGAGGCCCGGTATGGTTGTGACACCGGAATTCTAGAAATCCGTCGTGAACTGGCGCATCAGCCGAAACGACATCACCTGTCATCAAGTGAGCGCACGATCACCTATGGTCAAAGAACATCAGAAAGCGCTCCTTTGTGCATTTGGAGTTTGGCGCACTCGGACGTCACTCGCAGGATCGACGTTCATCGACTCAAGCTCAAGAAGCCGTGCGGCGATCGCTCCAAAGGCCCACGCTGTCGTTGTAGGGCATGCACCAAGATTTCAGTGCGCGGATTCGTCTATTTAGTGAGTAAAGGTTGTGGGAAGCGGAATGGAATACATCGCGGTCTTGTTGCTGCTGGTAGGCATCGCACTGCAGATCGCAAACCGTAAGCGCAGGTTTGAACGCACCAACCAGTTTGGTGTTGAACGATTTCCCAACTATGGTGCGAAGCTTCGGGAAAGAGCCATGGATGGAACACTCCGGTTTCTTTCACTTGTCATGCTGACAACAGGTCTTTTGATGCTTGGATTCAGGTATGAAGACTCCTGGGGCTGGGTCATCACACTTCCTGTGTACCTTTTTGCTCTGTTTATTCTGTTAGGGAAAGTCTGCAAAAGTCAGCCGCATGACGATGTGATCTGCGACAGTTGAGCCATGGAACAAATGAGCCTTGCCAGCACCGGATTCGAGTTGGTCACCAAGCGCACGCGCAAGCGTGAGTTCCTGGACGAGATGAACCTGGTGATACCGTGGTCCGAGCTGCTGACCCTGATAGCGCCGCATGCGCCTGCAGGCAAGACGGGACGCCCACCGTTTGCCACCGAAGTGATGCTGCGCATTCACCTGCTGCAACAGTTTTTTGGCCACTCCGATCCGGCCATGGAAGAAGCGCTGCACGACATCCCGCTGTACCGGGAGTTTGCCCGGCTGGACGCCGGCATCACACGACTGCCCGACGAAAGCACCATCCTGCGCTTCAGGCACCTGCTCGAAGAACACCAGCTCGCTCAGCAGATACTGGCCACAGTGAATGCCGGCTTGATCGAGCGAGGCCTGATGCTCAAGACCGGCACGGTGGTCGACGCCACCTTGATTGCGGCACCGAGCTCCACCAAGAACGGCACGGGTACCCGCGACCCCGAGATGCACCAGACCAAGAAGGGCAACCAGTGGCACTTTGGCATGAAGGCCCACATTGGCGTGGACGCCGATTCGGGCCTGGTGCACACGGTCACCACCACGCCGGCCAATGCCCACGACATCACCCAGGCGGCTGCCTTGCTGCACGGGCAAGAACAAGAGGTCTTTGCGGACTCGGGCTACCGGGGTGTTCACAAGCGTGAGGAGGTTCAGGCCCAGCACCCGCACGTCAACTGGCACATCGCCATGATGCCGGGCCAGCGCCGAGCGATGGACAAGGGCCGCGCGAGCAACGCGCTCAAGGAGCAACTGGAGAAGATCAAGGCCAGCATCCGCGCCAAGGTCGAGCACCCGTTTCGCGTCATCAAGTGCCAGTTCGGGCATCGCAAGGCGCGCTATCGGGGCCTGGCCAAGAACACCAGCCAGTTGCTGGTGATGTTTGCGCTATCCAACCTGTGGATGGTGCGCAAGCGATTTGTGCAGGGCTCGCAGGCATGAGTGCGCCCGCAGCGAGGGCAAAGGCCCGAAAACAGGCCCAATCAGGCCAAAAATGCGGCAAATCGGCGGCACGTTCAGCGCTGGTTTCGCCATGTGAACATTCACGCATCAACTCTCGCTGTGGCGGGGGTTGTGCAGACCATCCTTAGGCACCTGAATCGCCATGATAAGACAATGATGGAAAATTCGGCATTTTTCAATACTCAGTTCTTAATTGAGGAATATTTTCGGCAAATCGATCTAACCAGCTGCGCGCCAATTTCGAACGGGAATATTCTAGCATAGCGCCGATCATGACTAACTTAGAATAGTTAATTAAACAAATGATAGACCTTATTTCAAGAATCATTCGACTCGTTGTCAAATATTTCATTAGCTTTGTTGTCATTCTGTTGATACTGGTTGTCGGACATTGGTTCTCCACTGAATTAGAAACTGCGGTTGAGGCTCGGACTCGGTTGACGCAGTTTCAGACTGCACGTAACGAACTTGGAAAGGAACTCTTGGCGGCCTCATCCAGTCTGGATCAACGAATCCAAGCGATCGCCAGGGATGGATTCGGTGAGGCGGCAAGCCAGAAAATATCGACGATCCTCTCCGAAAAGCAAGCGGAAAAGAAAAAAATTCAATCCCGCAGCTTGGTCGGCCTGCCTTCGTCGGTCGCAGACTTCAAACGGCTCGCCATCCTGGATATGGAAATCTCTGCACTGAAGAGTGTGGATGATTCAGCGAAGCAGTTGAAATTCATGCTGGTTGACTTGAAAAATACCAGAGATCAGTGGGAGGCGCTCTCCAAGCAACACCAGATATTAATAGATAAGTTCCAATCCTTGTCGACACAAATCCAAAGCATCCAGAATCAGCAACCCATCGCATCAAAAATTCCAGGCACCCCAGCTTATCGAATGATCGAGCAGCTCATCGAGTCAGAAAAAAGTGTGAAAACAGAGGCCGATGCCCTGAAAAGGCGCATTGAAGATATTCAATTCAGCGTTGAACTAAAGGAAAAAAGTCTGGCAGCGGCCTCAAAGGTTTTTGGTATCGCAAAGTGGAGCGTTGAGGAAATACTCAAGGCGACAGACGAGTACATCGCCAACGAGATCAAACGCCATGACAAGGACTTTTTCTGGAAACTGGCCGAAGGCATTGACGATGCCCTCGAAGCCCAATTGAAGACTGCTTTTTTCGTGTTGCTCGGTGTCATCCTTGTTCCTTTTGGCATCAAACTGACGTTCTTTTATGTCATTGCGCCATTGGCATCAAGGCGTCCTCCGATTCAAGTTGTCTCACAGCCCCAAGTAGTGTCGCCGGTGGCTTGCTCGGGTGCAGCGGAGGTCTCGATTCCAATGCTCGTGAAGCCCGGCGAGGAGATTTTGGTTCAAGCGGACCACCTGCAGTCTTCGTCAGTCAATATCAAGAAGTCAACACGCTGGTTTCTGAACAGCAACTATCCCATCACGAGCATCGTGTCTGGCATGGTGGCGTTGACGCGTATAGCGCCCGAAATGGAGGAGCGAGTAGTCGTTTCGTCCGGGAAGGGCACTGAAATGAGGCTTTCGGCGATCGAGCTTCCCACGGGAGCGGATGTCGTACTTCAACCCCGCTGTTTGGTTGCGGTGGTTCAGCGGTGTAATCAGCCCGTCAGAATTGAGAGCGTCTGGCGTGTCTTCTCCGTTCACAGCTGGCTGACCCTTCAGTTCCGTTACCTGGTTTTTCACGGTCCGGTGAAACTCATCGTCAAGGGTTCGCGCGGCGTCCATCTGGAGGCGGCAGGTGACGGCCGGATGATCAATCAGTCCGCGACTCTGGGGTTCAGTACCAGCGCCAGGTATTCCGTTCGTCGTTGCGAAACGTTGGTGGCCTACTTGCGCGGGGTCGAGGATCTGTTCAACGATCAATTCGATGGACGCGGCTGTGTGTACCTATATGAGGAGATGCCTGGCTTGAACCGGAAGAGTGGCATTACCGGTCGAGGCCTTGAGGGTCTGACTGACGCGGTACTAAAAGTCTTTGGCATTTAGAGCGGGGCTGATGTTCTGGCTACACACGATCTCGAACTGATGGGAAGACTTCCGCGTGACGGGTCGCTTCCATGCCCGATCAATAGGGGCCGTCTCAACTTTGGCGGGAGTTTTGCTCGGCCGGATCGGGCTGCCCCCAAGCGGTGGACCGACCCGAATGGAAAGGTTACAGCTCGAAGCGAAGAGGATGATGAGTGGTCTGGCGTTCCCGGTGAAGGGTGCTGGGGGAGAAGGCAAGACCAGTCGATAGACCCTTCCGCCTCAATGACATCTTGTGAGGCTTTCCTATTCAGAGATTGTTCAAACTGGTTTCATTTGGACCCGTGCACTTAGGTTTGCGCGAAGAACGAATCGGCGACCGGAATGGGGAGCGTAGGGAAGGGATCAAAGCACGCGTAAGCGAAGAGGATTGCGTACAAATGCGCAACCGCTGATTTCGTCCCGCGGGATGGTTCTCATTGCCCAATGGTGCGGGTCACCAACGGTGACTAACGTTGCATTCCCGCAAGTGCTCGTGGCAATGGCAGTTCAAGGCTGATTTGAGTCAATCGGAGGCGAGTGCCCGAAGGGCAGCAACCACACGCACCGGCCATTGAACATTGCTGGCCAGACCGTCAGCGACACCGCCGCAACGGGTCGCACGCCAGAAGGGCGAACTCAGGCGAGAAAGGCGACTCTTCATTTCCATCAGCAGAACTTCGGAACTCGTTCACTATGCCTGCCATCGGAACTTGTCACCGCCTTCGGCAGAGCGGAGCACCGCTGTTCTGACGGAGACAATTGGCGAGGGCGCCCGTGTATCAAGCGCCACGCGCTACATGTAATAGCGATAACTCGGATCAGGTTTGGCATCGGTTAGCTGCCCATACTCGGCCATGATGCCGCCCACCCGCCTGGCGAAACCGAGGGTGACCGGCTGACTGCTGCGCAGGTCGGAGGTATTCCAGTTCAACCTGCCGAGGCCCAGCGCGTCCATTGCGCATTCCCTCACGTCATGCGCTGTCGCGTCACCGTGAACGATCAATTCCACGGGGATCGGGATGTGTGGGCCTGGATAAGTGCCGAGCTCAGGTACGAAGCCTGATGTGAAAAGGAAGTGGCGCATCTCATCAACAGTGACGAGCGTACCTCGGGCGGGCGGGTAAGTACCCTGCGTAACGAATCGGACGCTCGACGGTGCTAGCGCCACGAGTTGAACAACTGGGACATCCCGAAACGCCTTTCGGAAACCATCCTGCTCCTGCCGCCAAAATCGAGAGGACTTGTGCAGGACGATCCGCTTAGGCAGCTCGCCGTTGCGGGCGGTGTACTCGTCGACGACCAAGCGCCCGAGCTCCTCAGCCTGTGCCTCTGACAGATGAGGCGTGCGCGTTGTGGCGTCGCGCTCCGGCTCGAAGGACTGCCCTCGAAGGGCGAAGCCTCCTCCATTGGTGGAGAAGGCCTGGGCCAACGCGGAATGGACTAACGAGCGCTTTGTGGTTCGGAGGTGATGGAAGGTGATCCCGACAAAGCAAGTTTCTGGGCCTCGGTTGCGAACCCGCCAGGGAATTCCGCCGGCCTTGTAGTAAAGACCAACGCCTAGATTCCAAGCTCGGGCAGCTGGCTCTTCGTTCGTTTTTAGGTCCAACATGCCACTGTTGCGCAGCAGCTGAATGGGTACACCGATCTGCATGGAGCGCGCCTTTAAAGCGCGGCGGAAATCGCGAGTGAGCAAGTCCTCGGTGTGCTCCTCAACGTCCCAATCGAACGGAAGCTGAAGCTGTTGGGTGGTGGCGGAAGAAGTGGCCTTCTTCAGAGATTCGCGCTCAGTCTTCGATAGGAGCCGACTCACACTCCAGAACTTGCGTTCGACGGGCTCGGGCACTACGCAGACGACAACGTCGGGGCGGAAATCTTCCTTGGCGCGTGTGATGGCAGACGCAAACACAGCGACCATTGCTTCGAGGCCCTCATACGGCTTGAGGCCCAGCGCGGTCTCAAACTGCTGTTCATTCAAGCGCACGTTGCTGGCTTCGTGAACGACGAGCTCTGAGCGAAATACGGCATCGAACCCGGGGAATGCGATCTGGGTACCCTCTGAGGAGCGTGGGTCGATTGGAAGCTTGCAGCGACGCAGCCAGGACGAGGCGAGATCGATGCCTTCTGAGGTGCCAACGATGGACACACGGATCTGGCTTTTGTGCGCTGAACCGAATCGAGTGTCGAAGGGCCCAGCCTCCGACAAACCCAAGCGTGGATCCTGAAAGAAGCCGGCGCCGCCGAACTCCAACTCAGGAATTGGTAGCCTAGCGATCTGAATTTTCATCTTGTGCAGCGTCAGTTGCTTCTTCAGCAACGATTCGTTCGATCTGCTCTTGAAGATCCTCGGCCTCTTGGCCAAGCTCGTGCGGAGACTCAATCTCTTCTGCCTCGGAGGCAGACAGCTCAAGTGAGTCCTGGAAAACGAACATTGGGATCGTTGCGGCTACTTCAGCGAATGGGCCGCTCTGCTGGCGTGTTAGTTGAAGGCGGAAGAACGAGTTGTCGTCACCATCGGACAGCATGCGGGACCAAAAGACCAGGTCATGCAGAACCGTGGGGTTGTAGTCGCGAGCAGCCCTGCGGGTGGACAGCGGGCCGATCTTCTCGGAAGCGATCGGCTTGTTCTCTCCGTCAAGCGTAAACACGTAACCCGGTAGGAGTGTTAGGGCCCAGATGCTGCCAAACTGCTCAAACCGAAGGTAGACAGCCTTGTGTTCCCAATAAACTGTCTTGCCGGTTGAGCGCGAAACGATTGGCTTCGCGACTGTTCGTCGCGCCTGCTTGAAGGTACTGCGGTAACTGATCTCCCGCGGACTTCCATCGAGAGATGCGAAGTAGGCGCGCATGCGGCCTGACTCGAAGCGGACGGTTAGGCCGAGCTTTTCCAGTCGGACCGACAGCGCGCGGTTCAGCAGCGCCGGAATGACACTAGGTGCATCACGGTCGGAGAGAAGTTGCTCGGTGGAGACCTGCTCGACCTCATCTTCAACAGCAAACTCGAAGAGGCGCTCGGCGGTGGATGCCGTCCTCGAGGCGAAAGTCCATATCCAGCCGCGGGCACAGCCGAACGAATCGACGCCAGTGCGGTCAAGCTTGTTGACCTCGCGAGGGTCCTCAATGGTACCTATGCGCCAGACAGAGGCTGGCCAATCAGTGATACGGAGCAGGTTGGCTGCATAGCGGTGATCACCTGCAGAAGCCTTGGCGGTTCGTGTTTGGGCGTCGACCTGAAGGGCCTCGGGTCTGCAGGAGATGGTCGCGACGAATCTGCCGTTGTCATCTTCAGGACCAAAGTGAACGCGATTGAGATTGTTGGCTGCCTCGCGCAGCACGTCCGGGAGGCCGGATCCAGCCTTATCCATGTCACCAGCAGAGTAGAAAAAATCAGCGAGGACAGGGTTCCTATAGCCTTTGGGGCGCCTCGAGCCAACGACTATGACGTCCTGCAGCGACTCATCCTCGAGCTCGCGCGTGACGGTATCGACTAGGCCGCCAGGATTGTCGAACGTAATGTCCTCAACGGTGAGGAATATCTGCGCTGGCTTCTCATCGACGTAGCTGCGGTGCGCAATCAAATTGGTGAGAAGTTCCTTGAGCGCCATCGGCGGGTACGGGAAGGCGGTGTGGGAGACGGCACCCTTCATCCGGAAGGGACGATTGGCACGGGATAGAAGGGTCGTCGCCTGCTCAAGCTGCTCCCATAGATTTCCTTCAATGCGGACGGTCTCAGTCGCACCAACGGATGACCCTCCAGCATCCAGTACTTCGGCTACCCACGCGGGAGGACCACTGACGGTGACATAAATCCACCCAAAGTTAACCTGCCTCTCCGGCTTCTTGGCAAAGAGGAGCACGGCTCCGTTGGTGACCTTGGTCGTGGTGGCGTCGAGCACGGCGAGATGGTGCGTCTCCATAGCCGCAACAAGGCGCTCGGACGTGTCGAGGGCTGGTAAGTCTTCGCGAAGGGCCTCTGCGTACGCGATCAACTTGGACCGTATGAGCGTGTCGCTGAGGTCCTCAAGAGCTCTTTGTGACGGCCGCATGTCGAAGGGAAGATGTTCGAGTTGCGCTGGTGAAGCCGCGCTAGTCGGGCGGGCGGGAGCTGCGGTTACCAGTTTGTCGCACGAAGTCAGCAGGCTATCGAAGCCATCGATCTCGACGAACTGAAGGTTCGTTTGGATCTGCGATTGAAGCTCGCGAAGCAGTGGGCTGTCGCCGAGCGGGTCACCCCCCTTGCGATAGCACCAATAGATCCCGCAGCGATAGTTCTTGCAGGTGCCTGCCTGCTGAAGCAACAGATGCCGCATCACTGAGGGCTCAGCGCCGCGATAACCGATAACAACAAGAGGGTGATCGCGCAGGAGGGGGCGAAGAAGTTCGACCAGGTCGTCGTCAAGTCGCTGAATTTCGTTAAGGAGATTCTTGTCGGTGTAGTGATCGACGGACCCGTGGAGATAGATAACCTGCGGGACGCTCGATGCCGTGTCGAACATTGAATGGTCCGACGGAGTCTTGATCTCGACGCAGTGCCCTACGGAGCGCGCGCTCTTGACAGTTCGAGCAATGAGATCGTCGAAATTCGTCGTCATCACCGTGGTGAGCGAGCGCTTGGCCATTAGGCTGACCAATCGCTCGTACCCAATGCTAGGCTCAAGGGATCGACGAAGGACGGACTGGAAGAACTCCTTCCGGACATAAGAAGGCTGCAGGAGTTCCTCTACTGCAGTAGGGTACAGATCCGCAGGCGACGCATTGCGGCTAAACCAAGTTCGCTGCTCAAGCCAGCGGTACCAGTCGGAGCGTGTCAACGTCGGATCGTCGAACACTCGAGCGGTCGATTTGCAGTAGGCGAACTTGGCAATAGTCTCGACCAACTGACCAGCAAGAGGAACGCCGGAGGAAACACTGGCGCCGGCACCGAGAAGAAAAATGGGCTTACGCCCGTCGTTGAGCAAACCGGCGATCGATTCCTGAGGAAGCGGCGTCATGCAATTGGTGTGAACAAACTCAATACATCTAGTCTAAGGGAACCTCTCGTCAAGGCGACGGTAAGCGAAGGGACGATCGGCGCCCTGCATATCGGCAAAGTCCAGTGAGCGGCGGTTCGGTGCGCTGGCCCAAAGGGCCGCTTTCGCTGCAAATCTGACCTTCGGATCGAACGCATGCGGCTACCTCGATTCCTTTAGATCGGCATGCAAAGCCCGAAAGCGGCCACTTAACTATTCGTGCAAAGAAATTGTGGCAAAGAACTGGTCGGGAACCAGTTCAATGGACTACCCCAACGCCGAACACAACAAGCGCGCAAGGAAGCAGTGCAAAGGCCATTCCTCAGCATGAGGTGGTTCAAACACGTGCTATCCAGAGTTGCCCGGTCGCCAAAAGACCGGCAAATTGACGTTTCCAACCACTACGTTGATTGGTAGAAACATTGGTAGAAAAAAAGAAAAAGCGCCTTGAAAGGCGCTTGTTTCCTAGGTTGCTGGCGGAAACGGAGGGATTCGAACCCTCGATGAGGCTCTACACCCCATACTCCCTTAGCAGGGGAGCACCTTCGGCCACTCGGTCACGTTTCCAGCAGACGCAGAATTATGCCAGATTCGGGGGCGTCGACGCGCCCCGATCCGGCCCATCCGCCGACTTCAGGCCTGGTCGAGGTCAAAAGCCTTGTGCAGCGCGCGGACGGCCAGTTCCATGTACTTTTCGTCGATCACGACCGAGGTCTTGATTTCGGAGGTCGAGATCATCTGGATGTTGATGCCCTCTTCCGACAGGCAGCGGAACATCTTGCTGGCCACGCCGACGTGACTGCGCATGCCGATGCCGACGATCGAAACCTTGCAGATCTTCGCGTCACCCGCGACCTCCTGCGCGCCCAGGGCCGGCACGACCTTGCCTTTGAGCAGGTCGATGGTGCGGGCGTAGTCGTTGCGGTGCACCGTGAAACTGAAGTCGGTCTTGCCGTCCTTGCTGACGTTCTGGATGATCACGTCGACCTCGATGTTGGCGTCGGCGACAGCGCCGAGGATCTGGTAGGCGATGCCGGGCCTGTCAGGCACGCCGAGCACAGAAATCTTGGCTTCGTCACGGTTGAATGCGATGCCGGAAACGACGGCTTGTTCCATTTGTTCGTCTTCCTCAAAAGTGATCAGGGTGCCGGACTTGGCCTCTTCCTCGATGTTGATGTCCCAGGGCGTGAAGCTGGACAGCACGCGCATCGGTACCTTGTACTTGCCGGCAAATTCGACCGAGCGGATCTGCAGCACCTTGGAGCCCAGTGACGCCATCTCCAACATTTCCTCGAAACTGACGGTCTGCAGGCGCCGGGCCTCGGGCACGACACGCGGATCGGTCGTGTAAACACCATCCACGTCGGTGTAGATCAGGCATTCGTCTGCCTTCATCGCAGCCGCAACGGCCACGGCCGAGGTGTCGGAGCCGCCCCGGCCCAGCGTGGTGATGTGGCCATCGTCGTCCACGCCCTGGAAACCGGTGACGATGACGACTTTGCCCGCAGCCAAGTCGGCGCGCACGCGCTTGTCGTCGATCGACTCGATGCGGGCCTTGGTGTAGGCGCTGTTGGTCCGGATCGGTACCTGCCATCCCGCATAGCTGACGGATGCCATGCCCTCTGCCTGGAGCGCGATCGCAAGCAGCGCGCTGGAGGCCTGCTCGCCGGTGGCGGCCAGCATGTCGAGTTCGCGGTTGTAGGCGGTGTCCGTTTTGGCCGGCGCGAGTTCCTTGGCGAGGGCGAGCAAGCGGTTGGTTTCGCCGCTCATCGCGCTGGGAACAACCACCATCTGGTGGCCGGCGCGAGCCCATTTGGCGACCCGCCGGGCGACATTGCGAATGCGCTCGGTCGAGCCCATCGACGTGCCGCCGTATTTGTGAACGATCAATGCCATGGATGTGATTCGGAATAGAGGAGGTAGCGCGAGTTTGCCGAAACCCGCGAAGGCCCTGAGGCCCTGAAACACGCCGGTGCGCCAAGGCGACCGGAATTTTGGATTGTACCAACCGCGGCGGCCATGGCGCGACCCACATCGGTGGGCCTACCGGGCCGCCGGCGCAGCATTCAATCCTCGCACCATTCGATCACCTTACCGAGACGCCGGACGAATCCTCGTCCGATCTTCAGATGCAGGCGATGGCCACGGGTGGTGCAGGCGGACAGCTGATCCAAGAGTTCGTCGAGTTGCGCGGTGGTCGCGCTCGTACCGTGCGACTGGCGCAGCCAATGGCGCAGCACGTTGGCCTGGCGGGGTCGCGTCAGGGCCTGCAGCGCGGCGATTTTCGGCGGCAGGCCGATCGCCGCAAGGTCTTGCGCGGCCAGTTCGGACAGCAGGGATTGGGCCTGCGCCGCGTGTGCGGCGCTACGGGCAAAGGTCTCGCGAAACCGGGGAAACGCCGCTTCGAGCGCCGGTATCAGCCGGGCCCGGATGCGGTTGCGCGTGAAGGCCTCGTCGGTGTTGCTGGGGTCCTCGACCCAAGCTTCGCCGCGCGCACGCAACCAGCCCCGAATGTCCGCGCTGGCCACCGCGAGCAGGGGTCGGTGGTAGATCAGCCCCTGCCGTTGCCAGCGCGCCGGCATCGCGGCCAGCCCGGGCAGGCCAGCACCGCGCGACAAAGCGAGCAGGATGGTTTCGACCTGATCGTCGGCGTGCTGTGCCAACGCTATGTTATTTACAGCGTCTTGTGGCCATTCGGCGATGGGAATGGCATCAAACGCCTCATAACGGGCACGCCGGGCGGCGTCTTCGCGGCTTTCCCCGCGCGCCGCGCGAGCATCCACCCGGCGAATGGCCAGTGGCACGCCCAACCGTGCACACAACGCTTCGCAATGGTGCTGGAACCCGTCGGCCGCCGCCTGCAGGCCGTGGTGCACGTGCATCGCGCGCACCTGGCCCGGCCATTTCTCCGCACATGCGACCAGCAAGGCAGTGGAGTCGGCACCACCGCTGATTGCCACGACCAGCGGCAGGCCCGGTTGGAAGTTGGCCAGCGCCTCGGGCAGGGACCGGCTCATGGTGGACGAACGGCGCAGGCGCCTGTCAGGCGCTTATTTGCTGTCGGCCTTGGTGTCGGTGAAACGCCCGTAGCCCTTGATGCGCTCGTAACGGCGTTCGAGCAGGTCCTTGAGCTTGAGGTCGCCGACCTGGCGCCAGGCGTCGTTGAGGGCCCGTTTCAGAAACGCGGCCATCTGGCGCGGATCGCGGTGTGCGCCGCCCACCGGTTCGTTGACGATCTTGTCCACCAGCCCCAGCGCCTTGAGCCGGTGCGCGGTGATGCCCAGCGCCTCGGCGGCCTCCTGCGCCTTGTCCGAGGTCTTCCACAGAATCGACGCGCAGCCTTCCGGACTGATGACCGAATAGACCGAATACTGCAGCATCAGCACCTGATCCGCGACCGAGATCGCCAGCGCGCCACCGGAGCCGCCCTCGCCGATGATGGTGGTGATGATCGGCACCTCCAGCTGCGCCATTTCGAAGATGTTGCGCCCGATCGCCTCCGACTGCCCACGCTCCTCGGCGTCGATGCCGGGGTAGGCGCCCGGCGTGTCCACAAACGTGAACACCGGCAGCCCGAACTTTTCGGCCGTTTTCATGAGGCGCAGGGCCTTTCGATAACCCTCGGGTTTGCTCATGCCGAAATTGCGCAGGCCCCGCTCGCGCGTATCCCGGCCTTTCTGCTGCCCCACCACCATGCAGGCGGTGCCATTGAAGCGCGCGAGGCCACCGACGATGCTCAGGTCGTCGGCAAAGTGGCGGTCACCGTGCAGTTCGATGAAGTCGGTGAAGATGTCGCCGATGTAGTCCAGCGTGTACGGTCGCTCGGCATGGCGCGCGATCTTGGTGATCTGCCATGGTGTGAGGTCCGAATAGATGTCCTTGGTGAGTTGCTGGCTCTTCTTGCTGAGCTGGTCGATTTCTTCCGAAATGTCCACCGCTGACTCGGTCTGCACGTAGCGCAGCTCTTCGATCTTGCCTTCGAGATCGGCAATCGGCTGCTCGAAATCGAGAAACGTTCTTTTGGCCAACGACTTATCTCCTGGTTCGCCGCGACGGGCGGGTGTCCGGTCCGCGCCAGCCTCTAATAGGCCACGGGTTCGGGGTCGAGGGAGCGCCAAATATACCAAGTTGCCACGCTGCGGTAGGGCGCCCAGGCGGCGGCCACCTCGCGGGCGTCGCTGCGGCTGACCGATTCCCCGGAAAAATAGTTGCGGCTGATGCCGTTGATCAGGCCCACGTCATCCAGGGGCAGAACGTCGGGACGCAGAAGGTGGAAGATGAGAAACATCTCCGCGGTCCAGCGTCCGATGCCGCGAATCGCCACCAACTCGGCAATGATGGCCTCGTCATCCATGCCCTGCCAGGCGTCCACGTGCACCGCGCCCGAATCAAAATGCAGGGCCAGATCCACCAGGTACTCCACCTTGCGCGCACTCAGACCCGCCGCACGCATGTCGTCCACCTTGAGCTTCAGAACACTGGCAGGTTTCAGGGTACGCGGCAGCACGGCAAAGCGGTCCCAGACGGTTTGCGCCGCCTTGACCGAAATCTGCTGCCCCACGATGCTGCGCGCCAGCGTGGTGAACGCGTCACCGCGGGACTGCAGGCAGGCGTCACCGAACTGCGGGATCAGTCGCTTCATGACCCGATCCTTGCGCATCAGGTGCTTGCAGGCCTCGTCCCAGTAGGCGGGCGTACTGACCTCGGGCGCTTTATTTTTTGTAGCTGCCATTGGCCATCCGATGACGGGTTCTGACGAAATCGAACCGGAAAATGCTCATTGGGCGGCTTCCCAGGTGGTCCCCTGCGGCGAATCCTTGAGCACGATGCCCTGTGCCAGCAGTTGATTGCGGATGCGGTCGGCCTCGGCGAAATTGCGCGCCTGCTTGGCGGCCGCGCGCGCTGCGATCTGTGCCTGGATTTCGGCCTCGTCACCACCCGCTCCCGACTGAAGGAAACGACGGGGGTCGCCCTGCAACAAGCCCAACACGCCACCCAGGCCCTTGAGCAGGCCCGCCAGCGCCGCAGAGCGGGTCCGGTTCACTTCGCTCGCCAGTTCGAACAGCACGGCCACCGCCTCGGGTGTGCCAAAGTCTTCGTCCATCGCGGCCTTGAATCGGGCAGCGGCGGGATGGGTCCAGTCCATGGCAACCTCGGCGGGCGCCACGAGGTCCAGCGCGGTGTAGAGCCGTTTGAGCGCGCTGCGGGCATCGTTCAGGTGCACGTCGCTGTAGTTCAGCGGACTTCGGTAGTGCGTGCGGACGATGAAGAAGCGGATGGTTTCCGCATCGAACTTTTCCAGCACTTCGCGAATGGTGAAAAAGTTGCCCAGGCTCTTGGACATCTTTTCGTTGTCGATGTTCACGAAACCGTTGTGCATCCAGAACCGGGCCAGCGGCTTGCCGAAGGCGCCCTCGCTCTGGGCGATCTCGTTCTCGTGGTGGGGGAATTGAAGATCGGCTCCGCCGCCGTGGATGTCCAGCGTTTCGCCCAGCGTGGCACAGGCCATGGCCGAGCATTCGATGTGCCAGCCCGGGCGACCTTTGCCCCAGGCGCTGTCCCACTTGGCATCGTCGGGTTCACTGTCCTTGGCCGATTTCCAGAGCACGAAGTCCAGCGGATCGTCCTTGCCGTCGAGCACCGCGACCCGCTCGCCCGCATGCAGCTCGTCCAGCGACTTGCCCGACAGCTTGCCGTAGCCCGCGAACTTTCGAACCGCGTAGTTCACGTCGCCGGCTGGTGTGCTGTAGGCCAAGCCTTTGTCCTGCAGCAGGCGCACGATCGACAGCATCTGCGGCACATAGTCGGTGGCACGGGGGTCGTGGGTGGGCCGCTCGATGCCCAGGGCGTCGAAATCACGGTACATCTCGGCAATCATGCGGCCGGTCAGCGTCTTGATCGACTCGCCGTTCTCGACCGCCCGCCGGATGATCTTGTCTTCAATGTCGGTGATGTTGCGCACGAAGGTGACCCGCAGGCCCGACGCCTTGAGCCAACGCTGCACCACATCGAACGCAACGTTGGCCCGCGCATGACCGATGTGGCACAGGTCGTAGACGGTGATCCCGCACACGTACATACGGACATGGCCCGGCTCCAGCGGCGTGAAGACTTCCAAATCACGCGACAGCGTGTTGTAGATGCGCAGACTCATGAGATCAGGGCACTTGGCGGCACAGTGGGCGCAGCGAACCGCATTTTTCCGGCTCGCTCAGGACGGTGCAGTGAGGGACAAAGCGGCGGGTCAAATCAGACCCCTCGGCTACAATTAAAAACAGTATACGGCCCGACTTGGGGCATTGGCGTTGCACATTTTAGAAGACACCCCATGAATTTTGCCCCGTCCGTCAGCCAGGGAAGTCTGCGCCGGCTACTTGGCCTGTTTGTGCTGGCGTGCGCCTTGGTGACGCCACTGGCCCATGCGGACGAATACAGCGACGTCAACCAATTGTTGCGCTCGGGGAAATACACCGAAGCGCTGAGCAAGGCCGACCAGTACCTGGCCTCCAAGCCGAGAGACCCGCAGATGCGGTTTCTCAAGGGCGTGGTTCAGACCGAGGCGGGCAAACCTGTCGATGCGATCGCCACCTTTGTGAAGTTGACCGAGGACTATCCGGAGCTGCCGGAGCCGTTCAACAACCTGGCCGTCCTGTATGCAAGCCAGGGCCAGTACGACAAGGCCCGTGCCGCCCTCGAGATGGCGGTTCGCACCAATCCGAGTTATGCCACCGCCCAAGAGAACCTGGGCGACATATACGCCAAAATGGCCAGCCAAGCCTATGCCAAGGCGCTGCAACTCGACAGCAACAACGCAAGCGTCAGGCCCAAATTGGCCCTGATTCGTGAAGTGTTTTCGGCGCCTAGCGCAAAGCCCCCCCGTCAGGCGACCTTGGCGCCGGGTCTGTCAGCGACCACCGCATCGGCTGCGGCCAAGACTGTTTCCACTTCAGTCGTCGGCAATCCACCTTCCGCTCAGGCGCCAGTTGCATCGACGCCAGCTAGGAACGTCTCACCGGCCGGGAGCGCTGCTTCGGGCGCTGCGACAACCTCAAGTGGTAACTTGGCAACTGGTCAGAAGCAATAGAGGCCTGTTGGCTTTGTTGAATAGTTTGGGGTTCACCAAAGAAATGTTCTTCCAGTTGGCTGCCTGTTGAAACGAACTTCCGTCTGCCGGATCGTCTGATCTGAAGACAAACGGAGACCCGGTTTCAGTGAGTCGCTTGCCTGCGCCCGGACCCGCACGACGAATCGGTGGTACCTGGCGTGCCTCGATTCCAGAACGCCAAACAGTTTGAAGGAGTGATCAGATGACGTATTTCGGATTTCTTGCGCGCCGCCGTGCGCTGCTGGTGGGCGCTACGCTTTGTCTGCTGGGCGCCGGCGCCGTCGGGGCGGAGGCCCCGCGCGTGAAGTTCGCCACCACGGCGGGCGATTTCGTGATCGAGGTCTATCCTGACAAGGCACCGCGGACGGTCGAGAACTTTCTGCAATATGTCAAGGACAAACACTACGACGGCACCATCTTCCACCGGGTGATCGACAACTTCATGATCCAGGGCGGTGGCTTCGATACCAGGTTCACCCAGAAGCCGACCCGCGCACCCGTCGCCCACGAAGGACGGGACGCCTTGGCCAAGGGCGGACCGAAAAATGTCGTCGGCACCGTCGCGATGGCGCGCACCGGCGACCCCCACTCGGCGACGGCCCAGTTCTTCATCAACGTGAAGGACAACGCCTTCCTGGATCCCACACCGATTCCGCCCGGCGACCCGGTGCCCCGTTTCGAATACCAGGGCCGCGTCTACGAGAACACACCGCGCGCCCAACTGCTCAACGCCCCGCAGCTGTATGGCTACACGGTCTTCGGCAGGGTGGTCAGCGGCATGGACGTTGTCAACAGCATCAAGGCCACGCCCACCGGCGCGGGTGGCCCGTTCCCGTCCGATGTCCCGAAGACACCGGTCATCATCAACTCAGCCACACTGGTGAAATAAATGAGCAACCCCCAAGTCGAACTCCACATTGCCAACCTCGGCGTCATCACCCTCGAACTGGACGCGGACAAGGCGCCCAAGACCGTGGCCAATTTCCTGCACTATGTGAACAAGGGCCACTACAACAACACCTTGTTCCACCGGGTGATCCCTGGCTTCATGATCCAGGGTGGCGGCATGGAGCCCGGCATGAAGCAGAAGGCGACGGACGCCCAGATCGAGAATGAGGCCAACAACGGTCTGAAGAACGATCCCTACACCGTGGCCATGGCACGAACCAGCGCCCCTCACTCCGCCACCGCCCAGTTCTTCATCAACGTCGCCAGGAACGACTTCCTCAACCACACTGCGCCCAGCGCCCAGGGCTGGGGTTATGCGGTATTCGGCAAGGTGGTGTCGGGCACCGATGTGGTCGATCAGATCAAGGCGGTCAAGACCGGCAACAAGGCCGGGCATGGGGATGTGCCAGTTGTCGATGTGATCATCGAGAAGGCCGTCGCGCTCTGACAGCGAACCATCGGTGAGCACGGCTCCATCCGGAATACCCATCTTGAACGCGCCCACCGGTTGGCGCGTGCTGGACTTCATTTCCGACCTGCATCTGCGGGCCGCCGATGGCGCAACGTTCGAGGCCTGGAGGCGTTATCTGGCCGATACCCCGGCCGATGCGCTCTTCATCCTCGGCGACCTCTTTGAGGTCTGGGTCGGCGACGACGCAGCCGATGGCCCCGGATTCGAGCACGACTGCGCACGGATTCTGTCGAAAGCCGGGCAACGCCTCGCCATCCATTTCATGCCCGGCAACCGGGATTTCCTCCTTGGCGAGCGGTTTCTGCACGCCAGCGGCATGGCAGGTATTGGCGACCCTACGGTTCTGGTTTTCGGTGGTGCACGGTGGCTGTTGTCGCACGGCGACGCCCTGTGCCTTGACGACGTGCCTTACCAACAATTCCGCCGCGTGGTGCGCGATCCCGCCTGGCAGCGCGACGTGCTGGCACGCTCGCTCGACGACCGCCGCACGCTCGCCCGGCAAATCCGCGAACAAGGAACGCGCTCTGCAGGTGATGATCCGCGGGACTATGCAGACGTCGATCCCGAAGCGGCGCGGCAATGGCTGCGGGCGGCACGCGCCCTCACGCTGATTCACGGCCATACCCACCGCCCCGGCGAACATGACCTCGAACCCGTTGCCATCCACGGGCAGTCCGACGCCAACGAGCCAGCTGGACTGCGCCGGATCGTGCTCAGCGACTGGGATGTTGGCGCACGCCCAGCGCGCGCGCAGGTGCTTCGACTGACCGGAGGCGGGCTGCAACGGGTTGACATCGTCTCATGATCGGCTGGCTTCGAAACACCTTCCAGCGCGCCTCATCGCGAACACCACCGCCGACGCTTCCGGAAGACCTCTGGCAGGCCACATTGGCGACATACCCGTTCCTGGACGGGCTGGCCCCTGACGCAAAGAGCCGGTTGCGCGAACTTTCCGCGGCGTTTCTCCGCGACAAGGAGTTTCACGGCGCCGATGGCATGCAGGTGACCGACGCCATGGCGCTCGCCGTCGCCGCGCAGGCTTGCCTGCCACTGGTGTACCTGGCGCCTGCCGGCAAGGCGCGCGATGCGCTTCGGTGGTACGACGACTTCGTCGGTATCGTCCTGCACCCGGGCGAGGTTCTGGCGCGCCGGGAAGTCACCGATGACGATGGCGTGGTCCATCACTACCGCGAAGCGCTGAGCGGTGAAGCCATGGACGGCGGTCCGGTGATGCTCAGCTGGAGCGATGTGGCCGCTGCCGACGAGACGGCCGAACACGGCTACAACGTTGTCATCCACGAATTCGCCCACAAGATCGACCTGAAGAACGGCGAGATCGACGGCTGTCCGCCATTGCCCCCCGGATTCTTAGGCAGCTCCAACGCCGCCGAGGCTCGTGCGATCTGGATGAACCGCCTCCAACAGGAATACAACACGTTCTCGGACCGGGTGCGGGCGGCACAGCGATTCGAGGGACTGGCAGAGGAACCCTGGATGGACCCCTATGCCATGGAATCAACCAGCGAATTCTTCGCCGTCGCCGTCGAGGCTTATCTGGTCAATTCGGTCCACCTGGCGGCGGACTCGCCGGGCCTGCACCGACTGATCGATGCCTTCTTCCGACCGGCAAAGTTTGCCGGCTAGAAACCTTCAGGCACGGCGAACCGGGTTCCCGCAACCTTGATGCCCCAAAGCAGCTCCACCAGTGCAGGGTTGTTGAGCAAAGGCTCTCCCGCGACGATCAGCCAATACCCGGCACCATCGGCCCAGAACGGGACGAATGAAAACGTGGGCAGCAGGAAATCGGCGTCAACGTGGAAAGACACGAAGCCTTTTGCACCCCGCCAGCCCCGTCGCGCCTGACGCGTCGCAAAGTCCGAATAATCAGCCGCCGCAGCACTCAAGGCGTCGGCTTCGTCCTGGTCGATGCCGGAGCGTCCCAGACAAAAGCCCCCTTCAGAGGCCAGCACTGCGCGCCTTTCACCGGACAAGGAGGCGATCACGTGTTGCAGGAAGTCGTCGAGTTTGGCATCCGGGCCTTGCAAAGGACGCTGCAGCACCTGGACCCACCCCTCCTGGATGGCGTGTGCCGCAATCGACCCGGCGAGAGCCGAACGCTCAGCCCATGCCTCGGCATCCAGCGCGCGTTCTCCCGTGAGCAGCGCCTGAAGGGCCAGTTCGGTCTCACCTGGCGCCTCTTTCATGAACGCGTGCAAAACACCGGCGGGTGTCAGCATGAACCATTCGGATGCATTGGAAATCATTGGTTTGCCTGCCATCAAGAGAAGTCAAAGGGTGTGGTTCGACACAACACGCGGCGACACCGATCCGTGTCGCCTCAAGCTGCGAAGTCGAATGCGGAATTGAGGCTGCATGGCCACGGTCGTTTCAGCGGCGGGGGGGAGTGGAAGCCTGGCTGGTCTTCTGATCAAACGTTGCTGCGGCAAGTGTCCACAGGAACGTATCGAGTTCAAGCAGCGGCATGCCCAGGCGGTGGGCACGATCCTCGGCCTGGGGACCATCGATCTCGCGCACCGACACCGCAGCGGCCAGCGCATCACTCTGGCACACGCGCTCGATCACCGACGCCGGCGTGTTGCTGGCGACCCAACCGTCCGCCGGATGAAAGATGACGGAGTTCTGCATCGTGAAGCGCGCCTCGAAAGGTTGTCCCTGTCCCAACATCGACGCCAACCGTCTCAGGAACAGGTGGCGCTCGGCATCCGGCAACAGGGCAAGTTGGGCCTGCAGTTGCTGTGCCGACATCCCAGGCACCTCGTCCCCGGCCTCATGCCGGGGTGAACGATCCGGCACGGGCACGGCCTGGAAGCTGACGGACTGCAGAATGGGCAAGCCCGGTGGTCGCCGCGCGACCGTCGGTGCTGCCACACCAGTTGCGGGTGGAACGGTGCGGGTGGGTTCCACCGACGCGGTGCTTTGGGAGCGGGCTGCGCCTGGGCCGGCGCGTCTTGCCGGCGCCGGCACCACGGTGGCGCTGGTGGCGGCCCGGCGGGCGGCTGCCGCCTTCTCGAGCGCTGCCCGCATGTCTTCGGTGCCATAAGGCTTCTGCAACCACACCAGCGAATGCTGTTTGAGGGTTGCCGGATCCATGGTGGCCCAGGTCTGGTCATTGGCAGGAACCAACAGCACCGCCGCGTTGCCCTGCAGCACCCGGAGCAACTCGGCCTCCGCAGCCTGCGACCACTGTGCCAGCCCCAAGGCCACCAGGTCCGCAACCAGCAGATCCGCCTTGGGCAGCAAAGTACCCCGTCCTGCGGGTGTACTGGCCCACGACCAGCCTTTCAACGAACGACTCAGAAAGAATCCGAAAGCCGCTTCGTCGCGAGGTGACAGCCCGGCTACCAGAACGTTCATGACGGCGTTCCAGCCTGTTCAAGCTGCTGGCTCACCGCCTCCCAATCCGGCGGCAGCGTTGCGCCATGGCGCAACAGCGCCCGACGGGCCAGCATGAACGCCAAATTGTCGTGGCAGGTGACACAGTGGTGCAGAAACTCCTGCTGGGCCTGCGCGTCGCCGCTCTCCATCGCCTTGATGACCTGACCGGCCAAGGCGCGCGAATCATCGGCGCTGCACCGTCGGGCCCGTGTCGAGATATCGGCCGAAGGACGCGCCAGCACACTCCAGCGGGTCGCCAACGGTGTGATCCGCGGCAGACGCGCCAGCCCTGCCTGGGCTTCGAACCAGCGTGCGGCGTGCGGCGGCAGGCGATCGCGTGCCATTTGCAAGGCGGAGCGCTTGAGCGATTGTTCACGCTCACCAAATGCGACATACAGATCGGCCAATGCCCCCTGAACTGGTTCGGCACCAGGCAACTCCAGCGATGCGTGCAGGTGCGCAAAATGCGCGCTCACATCCGTAGGGTCGCGCAACAGGCGCCGCGCATGTTGACGCACCGCGACGCGCGCCTGTCGGATCGGATCAGGGGCATCGCTCATCGTGCGCCCTCAGTCCAGCAAGGTATCCATGAGATCGATCATGAACTCGGCTTCTTCCTGTGTCATGGCCTCGAATCCGTTGGGCAGGCCCAGCGCATCCAGCACGTCGCCGTCGCCCTGAGTCTGCCCCAGCCCGAGCAGGGCCTTTTCGATGGCAGGCAGGTTTTCGGCCACACGCGGATGTGCGAGCACCACGTGGGAGATATCGCTGATGGCGCTTTCGACCAGCACCTTCAACTGGCTGCGTGACAAGCGGGTCAGGGACGCAAAGGCATCGGCGAGGAAAAAGGCCGCCTCCACCTCGCCCTTGATGGCCAGGCGCGCCGCTGCCTGGTAGCTGTCCACCGGCACCCATTGAATCGTCGCTTCGGTCAGGTCGGCGGGTTCCAGCAGGCGCAACCCGATCAGTTTGACATCGCGGTTGTCGGTCAGCGCGATGCGGCAGCCCGGCTTGAGGTCTTCGACATGGGCGATGCCCGACTCGCCGCCGCTGGCAATGACCATCTCGTCGTATCGTTTGGCCGGTCGCGCAAACGGGATGTAACCCTGGGTGCGGATCATGTCCGTAGCATCGAACGGGTTGGCATACACCAGATCGGCCTTGCCGGCCGTCAGCAGATCGGCCTGTTCGTGGGCGCTGGCCGGCGTCAACAGGTGCAGACCGATGCCGGAGCGTCGCTGCAGGGTGGTGTTGAGCATGTGCCAGCCGGCAAACCGCTCCGGTGCGAAATCAGGGGCGATCAGGAAATTGAGGGTCATGATGCCGCCTTTTCGTCAGCCAGCCACTGGGCATACACCGGAATCAGCTCGTTGATGCGGGTGCGCGAAGGCTTGCGCCGCACCGAGGTGTAGCCGACCACCTCGCCGTTGCGTATGTTGGGCACGGCTGTCGCGTAGACCCAGTAGTAAGCGCCATCCTTGCGCAGGTTCTTGACGTAACCATGCCATTTCTTGCGGGCGGCCATGTCGTCCCACAGGCCTTTGAAAGCAATCTTGGGCATGTCGGGATGGCGCAGGATGTGGTGCGGCGCCCCGATCAGTTCCTCGCGCGAGTAACCGCTCATTTCGACAAACGCGTCGTTGGCGTGCGTGATGATGCCGTTGAGGTCGGTGCGGGATACGATCAGCCGCCCCTCGGGAAAGGCTTTTTCCACATCCGTCGTGTAGACCGTGCGCGAGGTGCCGTCGGTGTAGGTCAGCCTCGACTCGCTGCAGGGTTCTGCGGGCCGGGCCATGTCGGAAAGTCCCATGGCTGCCTCCGTCAGATCAGCTTGGACAGCGTTTCCGCCGCCCGCTTGATGTCCAGGAAGATGAGGCCGAGCTTGGCGTTCGGTTTGGCCAGCACCGTCAATACCGCCTCGGGACCGGCTGAGCTCATGATCACGTACCCGCGCTCGCCTTGCACCAGCACGCGCTGCAAACTGCCTCGTGCCAGTTCCCGCGCGGTGCGATCACCCAGCGACAGCAACGCCGCGGACATGGCGCCGATTCGGTCTTCGTCCATGCCATTGGGCAAGGCGGAAGCGATCATCAGGCCGTCAATGGAAATCAGCGCGGACGCCTCGATGTCGGCGGTCGAGCCATTCAGGTCTTCCAGGGACTGCTGGAACATGTCAGTGCGCATTGCTGGCTCCTGTCTTGGGATCATTGTTGAATGGAAAACACTATTGGATATCGTAACGCTTGGCCCATGATTGACAAGTGTCAATCTCCAACGGATTGATTCGCATCAAGGCAAGTCGTACGGGCGCACGCCGCGCAGGTGCACAAAGCAGCCGCTCAGGCAGCAATGCGGAAACGGCCATCGAGACCAGCCACGCCGGTCGACCGTCTACCTGTCGGGCACCGCGTCAGGCGCGGCCTCACACAGCTCAGCCCTTCAGCAACGCTTTCAGCACGTTCTGCATCCGTCGTGCCTGGCCGGCGCCGTAGGGACTGGCCAGCACCGTCGCCGCGTCCTGCCCCCAGGTCTGGGCTGGCGATGGGTCGTTGCGACGGGTCAGCAGCTTGAGTTGCAGCGCACGCCGGGCATCCAGGTGTTCGGCCGGCGTGGGCACTTCGGCCGCCATCTCCAGGCGCAGCAAAGCTTCGCCGGCTTCGCCCTTGGGCGCACCCGCGATGGCCTGAACCCAGGCGCCACGCACCGCGGAGGTAACGGCTCGACCCAGCTCCTGCTGGCCTGGAACCTGGTCCGCCTGACGATGCTGCCAGGCGGCCAGTAGATTGGTCAGCGCCTCGCCGTGGGCCTGGGCCGCCAGCTTGCGCAGGGCCGCGTCAGCATGCTCCAAGGCCTCGCGCTGGGCCCGAAACGCGGTATCGCCCAGACGCGGGCCCCGTTCGCCCTGGCCCGGACGGCTGCCGAAGCGACCGCCGCGATCTTCGCCCCGCGGCCCCCGACCAGGCGCTGCGGCATCACGACTATCGCGGCGCGGCTCGAAACGGTTGTCGCCGCCGCGGCCCGGCCCACGCGGGCCGTCCTTGCGTTCACCGAACCTGCCCCCCCGCCCCGCCGGCGCCGGCTCTGCCTTCTTCATGCCGGGCCGGTCGTCACCGCGCATCGCAACCACGCGCTTGGGCGCCGACTTGGCCGGCTCTGCGGGTGTCGACTGGCCAGCGTCCGCCTCGGCATGGGCAACGGGCGAAGCGGCTTCGGATGTCGAATCGGACGTCTCCGACGCTACATTTTCAATAGCATTCGGTGGCTGTTCTGCGATGGGATCCGCTTGTTTTCCATCTTTTTCCTGCCCACTCGAACCGGCCTGGGCCGCCGCAGCCGCCGCCTGAGCCTGGCCGCGCAGGGCTGCGTCCAGTCCGGCCATCGCGGCACGGATCTTCTGGGCATCTCCGCTCGCATTGGCAGCCTCAAGCGCCTTGGCCGCTTCCAGCACGGCGCGGTCGCGCTCGCCCAGCGCCTGGCTGGCATTTTCACGCTCCTGGGTCTTGCGCTGAAAGGCGTCGTCGATCGGTTTGCGAAACGCGTCCCACAGCTTCTGTTCGGCCTTGCGCTCCAGCGGCACGCTTTGCGCCTCGGCCTGCCAGCGGTGCTGAAGCGACTTCACCGCGTCGATGCGCAGCACCGGCGCGGCGCCGAGCACGCCTGCCTCTTCGATCATCGCGTGGCGGCGTTCCAGGCTGGCTTTCTGAGCAACCTCCAGCGGCGCGGCGGCCGCATGGATGGCCGCTTTCCACAGGGGCTGCAGCTCGGCAAAAGCCTTCTCGCTGAGGTGCCCGGCATCGCGCCAGCGGTCGGAAAACTGGTGCAGCGCGCGGGAAAAGGCCTTCCACTCGTGGGGCTCGGAGCGTGCCTCATTGCGCTGGGTCCAGGCTTTCACCTCCTCGATCAGCGCCAGGCGCTGCGCCTTGTGCGCAGCGGTCTCCGCCTTCAGCTTGTCCAGCCAGGCCTCCACCACCTTGTGGGCTTCATTGCAGGCTTCGTCGAAGCGCTTCCACAAGGCATGGTTGGGCGCGCCACCCTGGTCCACGGTCTTCCACTGTTCACGCAAGTGACGCAGGGTTTCCTGCATCTTGCGTCCGCCCATCGCCGGCGTCGGCGCATCCCCCTCGGCGGCCGGCTTCACCGATGTGTGTCTTGGCCGGGTCGGCGCCGCGATTTCGGCCGCTGCGGCTTCGCTGGCCGTCAGCGGCGTATCCGCGGCCAGCGCGTCCGAGCCTGCGACTTCGACGGACTCGCCTTCGGACACAGAGGTTTCGTGCGTCGCCGCCTCGGCTGGAACGGCCTCGGCAGCTGGAGACTCCGCAGGGCGCGCCGACTTCACCGTGACCTTGGGCTTGCGCTGCAGCAGCGCCTCGGCCTTGGCCACGAGCTCTTCGCGCAACTGGTCCGCGCGCCAGCGCTGCCAGCCTTCGAGCTCGCCGGCCGCGCCCAGCGCCGCGTGCACCCGCGCTTCCAGGGCGGCGTCCAGATGCCGACCATGTTCCTTGAATGCATTGCGCAGCGCGGCAGCGGCCCCCGCACTGGCCTTGCCATGACCTTCGCCGACTTCCTGCTCGACCTTCTCCAGCGCCGGCGTCACGGCGGCCGCGGCTTTCTGCCGTTGCTCCTGCCGGATGGCGGGGTCCACTTTGGGCTTGGCAGGCTTCGCCGCCGCATCGGCAGGCAGCCCGCGGGCGACGCGCAGTTGCTCGGCCCACACCGGCACCGGCGGCAGCGGCGCAGCAGCGTCGGCTTCGGCCGCGACGGCCAGTGCCAAGGCGGCGCTGAAGGCGTCCCACACCACCAGCAGTTGCGAGCGCGACGAATCGATCATCGGCGGGTATTTGTTGTCCACGCACGCCCAGTTCGGATCGCTCTCCAGGGCACTGGCCTGCGACTGCCAGTGCGAAACATCCGCTTGCAAGGCATCGGCCACCGCCTGGGCCTCTTTCCAGGCTTTGGTGGACAGCAGTTCAATGCGTTGCGCCAACAACACCGAGGCCTCGCGCTGCACCATGGCCTGGTTCTGCAGATCCTCCACCACCTTGACCCGTTCGGACAATGCCGCCTTCAAGGACGCCAACGGCTCGCGAGACAACGGTGCACCCGCCTTGGCGGCATCGCGCTGCCAGGCCATGGCGTCGGCGATGTTCAGTCGCGGCGTATCCAGCAGGACCTGGCCACGCGCGGCCCACTCGGCGGCCAATGCGTCCTGGGTCTTGGCCCGGCGCAGTTCGTCGAGCTTTTCGCGCAGGGGCTTGGCTGCGCCCTTGTCCTTGACGCTGAGTTCCTTGAACACCTCCTGCATCAGCTCCTGGGCGGGCGACGTGGCCAGCCATTCGCGCACCCGCGCCGCGCGGTCGCCCGAGGTGGCGGCCGTGAAGGCGCCGCCCGTCAGGGCATCCAGCTGTTGAAGGTCATGGGGTTTGGTGTTGGCGTGGGTCACGGGGCACTCGGCAGGGTTGCTTCGGAATCTCGAATCCGGGAGGCCGGCACACCGTGTGCCAGCCGGGGAGTTGGGTATTTTCGCCGGTTTTCCACCCCGTCTACACCGCGGGACCGCGCCGTGGGCCGGGCGGCCCGCCTGTGCGTTGAAAAGGCCCGCGATGACATCGCCAGACGGCGCCGTTCAAGCAACAGCCTTCCGGGTGCAAGCACGTCGCCACTTGCGTCCTCCGTGCTCCGCGTGAACCGTTGCACCGCGCCGTCACGGTTCGCGCGTGGCAGCGATCAAACCTAGGGAAAACACCGAGCAATTCATTGCATGCGGTGCTTGAACTAGTTATTTTTCATAATCATAATTCTGTCAAACAGGAGCCCCAAGCATGACCCGCAAAGACCTCTCGATCGAATACCGTGGCGAAGACCAAACCGTGGCCGTTGTCCGCCTGACCCGCCCTGCCAAGCGAAACGCCCTCAACGACGGTCTGGTCGAAGCCATCCGAAAAGCCTTCGAGAACATGCCCCAAAGCGTGCGCGCGGCGGTGATCGACGGCGAAGGCGAACATTTCTGCGCCGGGCTCGATCTGTCCGAACTGTCGGAGCGCGATGCCGGCGAGGGCATGCGCCATTCACGCGCCTGGCACGTCGCGCTGGAGCGTGTTCAGTACGGCCCGGTACCCGTGGTGGCCGCCCTGCACGGGGCAGTGGTCGGCGGCGGGCTGGAACTGGCCAGCGCCTGCCACATCCGCGTCGCCGACGACAGCACCTTCTTCGCCCTGCCCGAGGGCTCGCGCGGCATTTTTGTCGGTGGCGGCGGCTCGGTTCGCATCCCCCGCCTGATTGGCGTCGCCCGCATGACCGACATGATGCTGACCGGCCGCGTCTACAACGCCGCCGACGGCGAGCGCATCGGCCTGGCGCAGTACCTCGTACCCGCCGGCACCGCGTTCGACAAGGCCCTGGAACTGGCGCAGCGCATCGCCCAGAACGCCCCGTTGACCAACTACTCGCTGATGCACGCGCTGCCGCGCATCGCCGAACAGCCGGCCGACCACGGTTTCATGACCGAAGCGCTGATGTCGGCCATCGCGCAGAGCGCCCCCGAAGCCAAGAACCGGGTTCGGGCTTTCCTCGAAGGCCGCGCCGCCAAAGTCCAGAAGGCCTGAACCCCGACACCCGCGGCAACAAAAAATCCACGGAGACACCTGCCCCATGACCGCACCGAAATTCCGTCCCCTGACCTTCGGCGTCACCCGCGTGGTGGTGCGCGACGGTGCGCCTGGCGTGCGCTATGTCCAGGCCGAGCAAGCGTTGCAGGAGCACCCGCCCCGCCTGACCGACCGCCTCAGGCACTGGGCCGAAACGGCACCGCAGCGCACGTTCATGGCGCGGCGCGTCAAGCTGGCCGACGGCAGTTCGGGCGATTGGCGTCACGTCAGCTACGCCGAGGCCTGGTCCAGCGCCCGCTCCATTGCGCAGGGCCTGATCGATCGGGGCCTGAGCGCCGAGCGCCCGGTGGTCATCCTCTCGGAAAACGATCTGGAGCACGCCCTGCTGGCGCTCGGGTGCCTGGTGGCCGGCGTGCCCTTTGTGCCGACATCGCCCCCGTACTCGCTGGTCAGCACCGACTTCTCCAAGCTGCGCCATGTCCTGGAGACGGTCACGCCCGGCATGGTGTTCGCCGCCGATGCCGCCCGTTACGGCCGCGCGCTTCAGACGGCGGTCGGCGCGGACATCGAGGTGGTGTTGACACAGGGTGAATTGCCGGGCCGGGCCACCACGCCGTTTGCTGAACTGCTGGCCACCGCCGCGACGCCCGCCGTCGACGCGGCCATGGCCGCCACCGGCCCGCAGACCATCGCCAAGTTCCTGTTCACCAGCGGCTCCACCAAGCTGCCCAAGGCCGTGATCAACACCCAGGGCATGTGGTGCGCCAACCAGCAGCAGATGTCGCAAAGCATGCCGGTGCTCACCGAGGCGCCGCCGGTGCTGGTGGACTGGCTGCCCTGGAACCACACCTTCGGCGGCAACCACAACTTCGGCATGGTGGTCTACCACGGCGGCACGATGTACATCGACGACGGCAAGCCCACGCCCGCGCTGATCGGCGAGACCCTGCGCAACCTGCGCGAGGTCGCGCCCACGGTGTACTTCAACGTGCCCACCGGCTTCGAGGCCATCGCGACGGCCATGAAGACCGACGACGCGTTGCGCCGCAACCTGCTGTCGCGCGTGCGCATGTTCTTCTACGCGGGTGCCGCCCTGGCCCAGCCGGTCTGGGACAGCCTGTACGAATCCGAGGAGCGCGAGATCGGCGAGCGCATCGTGATGAGCACCGGCCTGGGCATGACCGAATCCGGCCCTTTCGGCCTGTTCGTCACCAACCCCAACGTCAAGGCGGGCGACCTCGGCGTGCCGGCGCCCGGCCTGCAGATCAAGCTGGTCGACATGCAGGGCAAATCCGAAGTCCGCTACCGCGGCCCCAACATCACGCCTGGCTACTGGCGCGCGCCCGCCGAGACCGCCGAGCACTTCGACGAAGAGGGCTACTTCTGCTCCGGCGACGCCGTCAAGTGGATCGACGAAGACAACCTGCACTTGGGCCTGAAGTTCGACGGCCGCATCGCGGAAGACTTCAAGCTCGCCACCGGCACCTTCGTGAGCGTGGGCCCGCTTCGCGCCAAGATCATCGGCTCGGCCGCGCCCTACATCCAGGATGTGGTGATCACCGGCTTGAACATGCATGAAGTGGGCGCCATGGTGTTTCCCAACGTGGCTGCCTGCCGCGACCTCAGCGGTCTGCCCGCGGACGCCCCGGTGGAGCAGGTGCTGGCCAGCGCAGGGGTTCACGCCCGCTTCCAGGGACTGCTGGATCACCTGGCCGCCACGGCCACCGGCAGCGCCAACCGCATCGCGCGCATGTGCCTGCTGGCCGAGCCGCCCACCATCGACCGCGGCGAAATCACCGACAAGGGCTCCATCAACCAGCGCGCCGTTCTGACCCATCGCGCCGCCCTCGTCGAGGCGCTGCACGCCGACACGCTGCCCGGCATGCTCAAGCCCGGGCACTGAGCAAGCCCGCCCCACCGATCCGTTCAACGACCCCCAAGGACCCCCCGAATGACCGCCTCCCGCAAAGGATTTTTCAACGCGTTCAAGGACATCTGGATGCTCGACGGCGTGCGCACGCCAATGGTGGACTACTGTGGCGCGCTGGGCCACATTTCCCCGACCGACCTCGGCATCAAGGCGGCCCGCGCCGTGCTGGCGCGCGCCGGCGTCCCGGGCGAGCACATCGGCACCGTGATCACCGGCAACATGGCCCCCGGCGACTATGAACAGTTCATGTTGCCGCGCCACATCAGCCTGTATGCCGGCGTGCCCCAGGCCGTGCCGGCGCTGATGACACAGCGCATCTGTGGCACCGGCTTCGAGCTGTTCCGCCAGGCCGGCGAGCAGATCGAGAGCGGCTGTGCCGATGTGGCGCTGCTGGCGGGCGCCGAGTCCATGACGCGCAACCCGATTGCCGCCTTCACCCACCGCACCGGTTTCAAGCTCGGCGCGCCGGTCGAGTTCAAGGATTTCCTGTGGGAAGCGCTGAACGACTCGGCCGCCGGCATCACGATGATCCAGACCGCCGAGAACCTGGCCAGGAAGTACGGCATCACCCGCGAAGAGGTGGACGTTTTCGCGTCCGGCTCGTTTGCCAAGGCGGTGGCCGCGCAACAGGCGGGCTTTCACGCCGGCGAAATCGTGCCCGTGGTCAACGAAACCTTCGAACTGCCCGGCTACGCGGCGCGCGCCATCCGTCTGCAGGGCAAGCTGACGGAAGTCGCGCAGGACACGCATGCCCGCATCTCCCCCGTCGATGTCCTGGCCAAACTGCGCAGCGTGTACCCCGGCGGCGTGCAGACCGGCGGCAACAGCTCGGCGCTGGTCGATGCGGCCGCGGCCGCCGTGGTGGCGTCCGGTGCCTATGCCCGCGCCGAGGGCAAGAAGCCGCTGGCCCGCGTGGTGGCCGCCGCGGTGGTGGGCGTGCCGCCCGAGATCATGGGCATCGGCCCAGCGCCGGCGATCCAGCTGCTGCTGGAGCGCGCCGGCCTGAAGCTGGACGACATCGGCCGCTTCGAGATCAACGAAGCGCAGGGCGCGCAAACCCTGGCCGTGGGCCGCGAGCTGGGCCTGGACCTGGACAAGCTCAACGTCAACGGCGGCGCCATTGCGCTGGGCCACCCGCTGGCCGCCACCGGCGTGCGCCTGACGATCACGCTGGCGCGCGAACTCCGGCGCGCCGGCCTGCGCTACGGCGTCTCCAGCGCCTGCATCGGCGGTGGCCAGGGCATCGCGCTGCTGCTGGAGAACCCCGACGCGGCCTGAACGGGCCTCAATGGGGGTAATTTTTCACACTACTGTCCGGTAAATTTCGACTGAAAGTAGCGCAAACGTAGGCTGGATGCGG